>Ga0316204_10003711_pt1 | contig 29637 bp, 47 predicted proteins | sample 6monrhotite_MG_2_FD_205661 | JGI IMG/M metagenome (GOLD analysis project Ga0316204, IMG submission 205661) | Microbial mat bacterial communities from mineral coupon in-situ incubated in ocean water Damariscotta River, Maine, United States -... | ecosystem: Environmental > Aquatic > Marine >...
TGCTGGTCTGATTTACGATCCCAGATGGCGTATATCTGTCTATTTGCCACTTTATCTGGCAAAAAAGGTAATATAAAAAACGGTAGTCTAATCATCCTTCTATCTCCTATCTATAGGTTAGGGGTTAGTCTTCAAATACGAAGGCGTTATTCTGTTCACATAGCCTGCCAACCACTTCAACCAGATGATTATGCTTTTCCATCAGTAAATCGAAATTACGTGGCGTTAGATCAATAACTGTTTTCATGTCGTAACCATCAGGCTCCATGTGTGTATCAGGGAAATCCCATGCGGTTAATTCTTTTGGTCTCTTCATTTCAAATCATCCTTATAAACAACTTTAAACTTCTTAGCCTGATCGCTATCAAGCCCCATAATCTCAGCTACTTGATAATGCTTCTTACCTGCTTTGATATTACAGGTATAAGCAAAGAATTCTGATGATCTGCGAAACTTAACAAGGTCTGACTCGTATTGTTCAGCACACAGACCGGCCTTATCATCCGCAAAGCCTAGTATCTCGCATAAGTCCTGATGACCCATACCAAGGTTGCGGTTATGCTCGTATGCCGTGTAGGTGAGGCTGTCTAGTATTTGATTCATTCTCTTAACTCCTTAACTCGCCTGTACTTTCAATAGCGCACATTGCTCCATACGCTCTCTTAACCGCTTTGCTTCTGCTAGTGCATCAGCTGGGTTCATTACCTCACTATCTTCATCACCTGAACCTTCTGGCGGCTCTTTATCGATGTAGTAGCCTGAGTCGTAATCACTTTCTGCGTTGATTATGCTCATTATTTACACTCCACTCGTTCATCTTGATACAGGTTGTAGCATATTTCCTGATTTGGCTCATAGTCATTTGAAAACTCTGCATAAGCCAGAATGATGATTATTAGTATTATTAGTCCTTTTCGCATCTTCTTATCTCCTCTGTCTATGGCTATCAATATAGACCTATCCTTATGCCGTGTCAACTATAATACACAAAATAAATTAATTAATTATTTTCTTTACTTTCTTATAAAAGTCATTACACTATAGTACATAGTCAACGAAAAGGAAAAATAAAGATGAGTAATGAAGTAGGTATTTTGTTTGATAAAGCGCAGCGTATGGCGCGAGGCACAGGATTAAAGGTAAACGATCTTGAGCGCATAACCAGTGAGGACAGAGGCTGGATTCGCAAGTTCTTAAATAATGAGATTGCAGACCCCGGCTCTATTCGATTAGAGGGATTTATCAGGGATATAAAGAAATACAATGTTGAGAAAAGGAAGGGTAAGAAATGATTAAATTACCAGAGGATAAAAACAAGATAAAATCCCAAGACCTGGTTGCTGGTGATATTGCTCTTATTAGCAGCGACGGTGAAAGGCATATTGTTTACATGACGGATTTTTCAGAGGGTAGACGGTTGTTTTCTTTGACGGCTCAAAAAAAATGGCATCCAGCGGGTTTTATTGGCATGGATGTAATCAAGGTTTATAAATCTGGCGATAAATTGGAGATAGCATAGTGATCTGTTTGCAAACAACCGACAAAGTAGAGGCTAAGACTTTCGAGCATTACAAAAGGATGCTTGAAGTAGGTCACATACCGCAATGGCTAGTTGATCACATGACGGCCTATGTAAGAGCCTATAAAATGAAGCATAACGACGAGCTACCCTCTTTTATTGACGTTATACATGGTGATAGTGATGAGTGAGCAGGATATAACAGATGATGAGATTAAAGATTTATTTACCCGTATTCAGCATAATCTATCGCAGGTAGAAATTGATTACCGCCAGATAGGCAAGCCGTGTGACGCATGGCAATACGCATTCGGGGGCTCTGATCTAAGGTTGATAGCTAAACTAATCGCCCACTACAACCGCACCCGTGATATGCAGTGGGTGAGTGTAGAGGATCGATTGCCGGAAGATAGATCTTTTGTCGATGTTTGGTGTGGGGCGGAGCGATGGTCAGATATTGAGTTTGCAAATGGCGTTTTTAGCCATCTGGTGGTTGATGATGACGGGGATTATTCTTATTCTGTTGATATAAATCCTACCCATTGGATGCCTCTACCAACCCGCCCTACTCAGGACGAAGGAGTGAGTGATGGAAGAGTTGATTAATCATTTTATATTAGTAGTTCTACTGGTGATAAGTCACTTTATGATGTTTGCTGGCGGTTACTGGTTTCATAAACATGTTATTAAAGACTAACCACCACACAGGAGAAGGGATAGATGAGTGAAATTAAAAAACTTACCAAACATGAGCATAACTGGGCAGTTTTTAAAGACGGTGTTCAAGTAGATGCTCTGGTAACAATCGATAAAGTATGGCGATTATGGAAAGACAATATCAATTACGCGCCAGAAGAAAGAAAAGTAATTAACGATAAGCTGGAAGAGCTTAACGGGCTTTAACCCCAACCAACAGAGAGAAAGAGAGATGAGTATTAAGACAGTTATAAATTGCGATGGAGCAGGATGTTATACAGAGTATGAGTATGACGGTAGTGATTATATTACCGATATTACACAAAAAGGTTGGATTCATATTCCAAGCGAAGAAACCGATTATTGCCCTAGGTGTAAACCTGTAGTTATTAAAGAGCTTAAAGAAGAAAACGAGGGTGTCGAGTACATCGACTAACCCCTACCCCTAACAAAGACTAGATAACGAGGTGAGAAATATGAGTGAATGGATATTAACAATCGAACAGCAGCCGCCATTTAATGAAAAATTATTATGCACTGTTATAGGCGATAAGACACAAACACCGCCACCACGCAGGACAGCAATATGCTTTTTAAAGTCAATAAAAGCTGACGGCCTATATTTTGAAGAATGGGATGATTACCATGAAAGCTATTTTGAAGTTGATGTTATTGCATGGCAATTATATCCAGAACCATACGATGGCGAAATAAAAACGCCAGCTTGAAATTAATCAGAGCTGGCGTATAATATTAGGCATCAGGTACGACTTGAAACCGGACTTGATATTTTGTTATTGGGATTAGACCACCATAGCAAACTGAACAACCGAGAATAGTAAGGGTTAATATGTGCTAGTTGGGGTTCTCGGCTCCGGTCTAAAGCTAGCAACATATTAACCCTTTTTTGTGGAGCAAATAAAGTGGATAACGGATGGGTGAAAGCCCATAGAAAACTAATAGAATGGGAATGGTACGATGATTCTAAAATGGTTCATCTGTATTTGCATTGCCTATTAAAAGCCAATCACAAGCCCAATAAGTGGCGCGGCATTGTTATCGAATCAGGCCAGTTTGTGACCTCGTATAACAAGCTATCTTGTGAATTACCTATGACGGTACAGCAAATTCGCACATCATTAAACAAGCTAAAATCAACAAGCGAATTAACAATCAAATCAACAAGCAAATATTCAATAATATCAATAACTAACTGGGATTCGTACCAGCAAGATAACAAACAAACTAACAATCAAATAACAAACGATCAACAATCAAATAACAAACAAGTAACAACAAACAAGAATGAAAAGAACAAAGAAAAGAAGGGGGTAAAAAGATTTACCCCGCCCTCTCTTGATGAGATCCAAGGTTATATCACAGAGAAAAACTATACTGTCATTGCAGAACGGTTTTTAAACCATTACGAGTCAAACGGCTGGATGGTTGGTAAAACTAAGATGAAAGACTGGAAAGCAGCGGTAAGAAACTGGCATTCACGAAATAAGGATAAACAGCATGAAGAAAATCAGCGACCTAGCACCACAAGATCAGCGCGAGTTATCAACAAACTCGACGAAATCACCAGACGCGACATTGAAGAAAACGGAATGCCAACCGATTAGACACGCATGGATAGCTCAAATATTTAAAAAGTTTCAGGTTCGCTATGGTCACAAGTGGTCGAGCTTTATTGATGGGATCGAAGAACTAGCGGTTCAGGAATGGTCTGAGCAGCTCTCAGGGCTTACAGGTGACGAGATTAAGTACGGACTTGATACATGGAAAGAAGACTGGCCGCCTAGCTCTGTAGAGTTCGTTAAATGCTGCAAACAGCAATCAGGCGCATGGCAGCACAACACAGCGGCCTACAAAGAATACGTTCCAAGAGATCGCCAATTAACCCACAAATGCGACCCTGAGAAAGCAGAGAGTGCAATTAAACATATGAGAAAGGAGATAGGATTGTGAATAATAGCCAAATTTTTGAGATTGTTTTATCAGCAATACCATACGCGAACCAAATAAATGATATTGATTTCACGCAAGAAGGTGTAATTAGATTTAGCTGGAGGAGCTCAAGATACAGGGTAGACGAGAATCTACATGTTGAAGAGATTGAAGGCTCATTTTTAACTGGAACAGACAAGGCTATGTTGTTTAGAGAGCTATTAAAAAAGACAAAGCTTATTAAAGAATTTTAACTAACGAGGCAATGAGAATGGATATTGATGATGTAAGACGGGCTTTATGGGCTGCGTATAAAAAAGAAGAAAAAAGCGAGTACGGCATAGAAGGGAAAAGCAATGAGGCGTTTTGTTCTGTTGAGTACCCTAATTATTGGGAATGTGAAACTGAAGAAGAGTTTTTAATGCCTGATGCTTTGATGGTATATAGCTATGCACTAGGGCCAAGCAGGACGCATTATTTTAAATACGGCAAGAAAGACAAAGAGATTAATTATTATACATGGGAGTCGCCAGATATTTACGCTAAGGCTGTAGAAGTAATTAATAGCTGGGTCGATTAACCACTAACCACCATTAACAGAGGGTAGAGAGATGTTTGTCGTAATGATAATGAAAACCAAGCAAAAAGTGAGCGTCAGGAATTGTGAGCCACCATTAGAACAAGATATTAATATCTGCTGGGCTGATGGAATGTCAGGCGCTTTGCCGGTATTTGAAGATAGAGAAGATGCAGAAAAGTACGCAAATGGCGCGGAGGTCGTAGAGGTAGAAGAAAAGTTTAGTGATCCAGTATAGACAAAACCTATCAATAAGCTGGTAAGGATAGATATAAGTAATTAGACTTGTTACCGGTAATCATTAAGATAGTAAGCATAGTTTAAATAAATCAGGAGAAAGGAAATGTCAGACCATAATTGTGCATTTACTGGGAATTGCAAATATAAGTCAGCGTTTGGGCAGACATGCTTACGCCCTAATGGTGAGGTTTGCCAAAACCCCATGACAAGTGACGAGGTACGCGCTTATCTGAATGAGCAGGAAGAGTATCAAGAGCCTGTTCCTGTTTATGCGGACGACCATGCAGAGCGTTTTGAGGCAGAAGGCGCTTTCTATTCAGCGGATTTAACTTAATGCCTAAATCAAACGCAGAGATACAGAGAGCCTTCAAGGCCCGCAGGGATGCAGAAGGGCTAAAGCGCCATGAGATACGCTGCCATGATCAAGACTGGCCGCATATCCAAGCCTATGTAGACTCTAAAGCAGAACGTAGAAAGCTAATAGACTCAGTAGATAAACTGGACAGCGTTAAACAGGAGGCGGAGAAATGATTGATACACCATGCCATAGAGCAAGCGATCCAATCACATCAATGTTAGCTGATAAGCATATTACACAGTCAGGCATAAGACAAAGACAGGTAAGGCTGGCTGAGTATGCAGTAAAGCAGCACAGCGGATACACAGCAAGGGAACTAGCGGCTATTACAGACCTTGACCATGAGATGTTACACAAGCGTCTGCCTGAATCAAAAAAGCTGCGTAAGGGTGGCAAGGTGCGCTGTATGATTACGGGCTATGCGGCTTGTCAGTGGGTTGTCGATGCTTAGTTACAAAGAGCGAGACGAGGCAAGGCGACTATATCAAAAAGAGGGTTGGAGCCTAAAAGAGCTTGAGGTTAAGTTCGGCCAGAAGATGACAGATTACGTCATACCCCAATATTTGCGCACAGCTCGTGAGGAGCGGATAAGAGCCAGAAAGCAGCGAGTTATCAACAATCGCAGAATGATAGCAGCAGAAAAGAAGCGCAGAGAAAAGTATTTTAGATTAAACAAAGCTGATGCTGTTCAGATGAATAATATGTCAGAGCGAATCAGGCAGTTTGATCTTAAATCAGTAAAGATTAATATTAAACAATGTAATATAAATAAATTTCTAATGGGTAAATTATGAGCAGACTAACGCGAGTAGAGGTAGCCAGAAGCATTATTGATGAGGATACGCGGATAAATGCGGGCGGTCTTAATCCAATTGAAAAATATTCCTACAGGGTAGATGGTGAGATGTTTTGCTTTTCTAGTAAGGCATGGGGTGAATTCAAGACAAGAACGCAGCCACGAGCCTGCAAGCACAGTATAGTCGGTACTCGGATAACTAAAAGTAAGTGGGATATCGAAAAAGCTATTGAGCAGTATGTGGGTGAGACAGATAAGGAATACAGAGCCAGAACAGGGCGCAAAGAAAAGGTTATGAAGAAAAAGCAGTCTAAAGAAGAAATCAACAGCCAGATTGATAAGTTTTTAATGGCGGCATGGTAATGAAAACACACTGTCCTAAATGTGGAGAGGAAATAGAAAAGACCATTGAATCAGCTAGAAGTCACGTTAGATGGAAACATTCAAAGCTAACGGATAAAGCAAAGATTGCGCTAAGAGATAAAATAGCGCCATTTGTGCCTACCGGAGGATTCGGGCAGTCTCGATCAGTATTAGAAAACCAATTAACAAAACAACTTGATATAAAATAAGGATACAAAAATGGCAAATGATTTAAACCAATGCACGTTTATAGGCAGGCTTGGGAAAGACCCGCAAAGCAAGGCAATGCCATCAGGCACAGAGGTATGTGATTTTAGTATCGCAGTCGGTTGGAAAAGCAAGGACAAAGAAGGCACGGAATGGGTGAATATCACAGCCTTTGGAAAGCTTGCAGAAATTTGTGGCCAATGGTTGCATAAAGGCTCTCAGGTAATGATATCAGGCAGAATGAAAACAGAGAGCTGGGATAAGGATGGCGTGACCCAATACAAAACAAAGATTGTAGCGGATTCAATGCAGATGCTAGGCGGCAAATCAGATAATGCAGGCCAAGGCAATCAAGGTCATCAGTCTGGTAGTAACTTTCAGCAGCCACAAAACAATTCAGTACCAGATAGTGGTGATGATAACGCATTTAATGATGATATTCCTTGGTAAACTATTGATTTATAAAGATTAATTTTTAACATAACGGAGATTAGATATGAATAACGAGAAAATAAATCATACGGATAACGGATATGATGTTGTATGCACTCACTCAGGGCAGAAAAGACCATACGGAGATACTTTTAGAGAGTTTACGATAAAAACAGACAAGCCAGAAAATGAGGTTAAAGACTACTGTACAGAAAGTGTTTATAAATGCAACTTAACCACTGACGAATATCTGGCTGATGAAAGGGCTGGCGTAAAGGATTTTGGTGATCATTTTAGATCAAATTATAAATTTAGAAAGGTAAGAGATGGCGAATACTCTTATGTAGTTACTCAGCCATCAACGCATTAATATAGTGTAAAATAGAGTTATGGCAGTGTGGCGGAATTGGTAGACGCTAAGTTATACGAAATCTTACTAGAAATGACCCGCGATTTTTCAGTGATGTTGGTTTTGCTGTAGTAGTAGCGGAATGGATACAAGCCAAACAAAACAAGTCATTTCGTGCAGGTTCGAGTCCTGTCACTGCCTCCAAACAACCCAAAAGCGTTCAGCACTGTCAGACGTGGCAGCTAAGATAACGTGAGCAGATTGTCGCTAGTGCTGAGGCGAAAGGCTGACACAAATTATGGTGTGAAGGCTGGTAAAAGTTCCTTGTTGAATATGCGAGAGCAACCAAACAAGCGGTAGAAGGCAGCCAGTTTTCACGCCACCAACAAAGAGAAAGATAATGAGACTAAAAAAAGGTGTAAGAACATTTATAGGATGGAGTGAGGGTATCTTAAAGGTATTGCCAACCATCCAGACGGCTTGTGATAACTATGGTGTTGAATTTGTGGTCACATCAGGCGTAGAAGGCCGACACAAGCAAGATTCAAAGCATTATGAAGGCAATGCACTAGATATGCGTAGTCGTGAGTTTAATGGCGGCTCTATGGGTGAGGAATGCAGGTCATTCTGTGAATACCTACAAGCCGTGTTAGGGGGTGATTATTTCGTGCTTCAAGAAGGTCATCATATCCATATTCAGTATAATGGGAGCTAATAGAGATGAGTGAAATAAAGCCCGGTATTTAACACCTAACCACTCATAGAGGTATAATAAGCAATCTAAATTTTTAATGAACACCAAGAGGTAATTAGTTATGAATGAAGAAAAAGAGATAGTACAAATGCCGGTAGAGCCATGCTGCACAGAGGCTGTTCATATCGGGGTGCAAGGCAATGACTGGTATCGACAAAGCCAAAAGGATGACAGATTTAACATAGCAAAAGCAAAGAAAGATCACGCCAATCAGCAGGATTCGCTAATTAATCGATTTGTTGAATCAATGTGATATAATCAAGTAAACCGACGAGGCATTTCACTAACTTAGGGAATTATTATGCCAAGAAAGCAACCGAAAAAGCCGACACCAAAGAAAAAAGTCACTCCGAAAAAGAAAAAGCCGCCTGTAAAGCATAATGGCCGCACTAGATACGCATAAGGAAGGGCAGTGACTAAAGCACAAGAACGAACAACAAAAGTATCTGATAGGCCACTAGAGAGAAGCACAACTCTAACGAACATACTAATGGCTTGTGTTCTTGCTGGCGGCTCATGGTGGTGTAATACCATCTGGAACGAACAAAAAGTCGGGAACAGGCTTTTAAATGATGCTATAAAAAGTATTGCTGTCATGCAAAATGAAATGCTTAATCAAAGAAAAGATATAGATAGAAACACAAGGCGGCATGATAAAAACACCTCTGCTATTCAGGAGGTGAGAGTGGATGTAGATGACATAAAAAAGCAGATAAGAGCAAAGGAACTGCATAATAATGGACGATAAATACAGATCAAGACGGTTCATAATTACGCTTCTCGGCATGGTCGGATCAATCGGGCTGGCTTATTACGGCAAAATGGATGCAAATGTAGGTCTAGTGTTAGCTGCGGGTATCGGTTCTTATAATCTCAAGAAGCATGACTAAACTACCCCCATCACTGCGCTTATTAATCTATTTTGGTATAATGGTGTCATTAATTGGCAGTGGCGCTATTACTGGCTGGTACGCGCATAAATACTATGGGGTATCTAATGAGCTGGCTATCAACAAATCAGATGCAATCGCAGCCGGTGAAATCTACACAGAGCAAGCAAAGGGGTTAAAATATGTCGATGATTGGCAAAAGTCTATCGATCTTTCTAGTGATTGCAGTAAGCTCAGTTTTGACCAATTGCTCAAAAGCCCAGAGCCGAGGCAGTGAGTTAATTAAAAACTGTCAGTATGCTATCTATGACGAATCAAAGCCCATCTATCAATGCGGCATAGCTAACCGTAAAAATATTGTATTTAAGCGGTCTTGCGACAAGAAATGGCAAGAAATACGGGATAAACAGTGAATGTCTGCCCCTATGAGATAGCTTTCCTCATAATGGGCTTAATTGAAGTATTTTTATTGAGTAATTTAAGTCTATGGTTTGTTTAATGATATTAACAAGAGATGATCAATAATGCTGGCGAATCGAGTAAAAGAAACAACTAGCACAACCGGAACGGGGAGCTTTACTACTACGGGCGCGGTTGCTGGTTTTCAAACATTTAATACAGCATATGGCACTAATAAGCGGTTTAATTATTGGGCTGTAAATGATACAGATAGCGAATGGGAGACAGGAGTTGGTTATCTTTCGGCAGCCACTACTTTAGTTCGTGAGACTGTTCTTGATAACTCAAGCGATGGCGCAACTGCAATTAATTTTACTACCGCTCCAAGTTTGTTCTGTACTAGCAGTGAAATAACAGCACCATCTATTGGGCTGGCTCAATCTAATAAGTGGATTACACCTAAAAACCATACACACACAGGATATCGTGCAGAGTATGTTATCCCCGCTGATACTGTTATATATTTACCAGTATTTTTTTATGTGGCCAATGAGTTTGACAATATAAGGTTATCAGTTACAACTGCCGCTGGCACAAAGATGAGGATAGGCTTATATGAAAACGATAACGGAATACCGGGCGATCTTATAGCAGAGACTTCTGATTTAAGTCCGGCCACAACAGGCATTAAGAGCGCAACCTTTACTCAGGGTAGGTATGGAGGGCGGTGGTTATTCGCTGCTATTGTATCAGATGGTGCTACTGGCGTTGCTGCACAAGACGATGCCCAAGTTGATTGCGGACCATTGGCAATGACATCAGCAGATACTTATAAAGTTACTGTATTGAGTGAGGCCGCTACCTCTTGGACAGCCCTGCCATCTTCTGCCGGTACATTGACAGAATTAGATAGAAAGAACCCTCCTAGAATCAGCTTGCAAACGGTGTAGAGCTATGGCTATTATTTATACAGAAAAAGGAAATAGATTACACGAGGTCATTGAAGATGCCGGTCATTGGTTGCATGAACATAACGGCGTATGGATAAGTTCTAATGATATTGCTGTGCAGGCGATCATAGATGAATATAACCCTCTACCGATAGAGCAAGAAAAAGCGGTTATGGAGATAGCGGAATACGCGAATAACTTAATCGATTCTAATGTTAATCCTATCAAAGCAAAACGAATACAGGCTGATGCGCTTGCAGCGACGATCCGCAAAGGCAAGGGCGCAATCAGTTCAGCAGAGCAGGCAAAATTAGACAGATATGAATTAGCTGTTGTTTATCCAGAGGCGATCTTTGCACAGTACGACATTGAAGAGGCCTTAATACTTGGGCAAACAGACTGTGCATTAATAGCGGGCATTGTAGAAACAGCAAAAGCCAATCTCGACTCGGTAACGTAAATGAGTATTGGTCAAGGTGCTATCGGTGAATTTGCAATCGGTGAATTGCCTAGTGCTGGGATTAGCGCGGCATTAACCGGTACAGCCACAGCAAGTATTACGGAATCTGATGTAGTAGCCGGTGGCAAGACTATTATTCTGACGCTAACAGGCGACACATGGGTGGCGTCAGGCGCTACGTTTGATGCACAACGACAGAACATCATTGATGGCATTGATTCAGCGCAAGCGGAGGCCGCTGGATGGGATGCAACGTGGAAAGTAAATGAGGGTGTAACAGCCGTTGTAAGAACATCTAGCGCCGTTGTAACTATCACTATGACGGCAGAGGCTGGGTATGACATTACTGCACAAGAAACAATAACTGCCACAATACCAGCAACAGCACTCACAACAAGCGCAAGCGCGGTGGTAGCTAGTCCGACATTCACTATCGATCCAGTTAGTGGTTTTCAGCCTGCATGGGCGTATAATGCGAGTAAATCAATAGGGTTTATGTAATGTTTAAAAAGAATACGGCAGTGACGGGCTTCACATTTCACCTAAGAAGCGCGAGCGATGGCAGCGACACAACAACCGGCACTCCTGTCGGCTATGTCACTCTGGACGGTGGCACGCAGACAGCTATCGGAGATGTCACCCCAGTGCATGAAGGAAATGGTGAATGGTCGGTAGATTTAACAGCAGGCGAGATGAATGGTGATATTGTTTCTCTCGCTTTTGTGTTGGCTGGATCAATAACGGCTGATTTCAAGATAAAAACCACCACGCTCACGACTGATGATACGTTAGCTACCGATGTAATCTCGATATCAGGTGACTCCACAGCAGCCGATAATTTAGAGCTTCAATATGATGGTACTGGAATAACGGACGATACATTCCCAGCAACTCAGGCACAAGTCGGCAATCTAGCAACAGGCTCGGCTGCAATTTCGGTACAGGCCGAGAGCGACACAGTAACAACCGGTACGGAAGTTAATACGTTTGCTGTAACGGATGAGATAGATGGTGTATACCACGAAATTTCTGATGTTGCCGGTGCGTTGGAGATGTATTACCAGTTTGATATTGGCGGTAATGGCGTTGCATCTAGTGTACAGATGACCGGCCGATTAAATGGTGCAAACGATACAATAGGGGTTTTTGCCTATAATTGGGCTGGTACTGCATGGGAGCAAATTGGATCATTAGCGGGTACTAATTCAACTACTGATAGTGTTGAGATATTCAACTTATTAAACAAGCATACGGGAACGGGTGCGAATCTAGGTAAGGTTCGAGTAAGAGGATACGCTGCATCAGGGCTAACATCTGCTACGTTATATATGGATCAAGCCTTTGTTTCTTACGCGGTAGTAGCTCAATCAGTGGGCTATGATGGCGGACAAGTATGGGTTGATACCGGAGATGGCACAGCCGGAACAGAGTCATACGTTAATGGCGTTGCTGATAATCCTGTTTTAACACTGGCAGACGCGATCACAATTGCCTCAAATATAGGTTTGCATCGATTCTATGTTTCAAACGAGTCTACAATAACCTTTGCAGAATCCCATGTTAATGAAGTATGGACAAGTAACGGCGGAACAATGGTACTTGGAAGTCAAGACATATCAAGCACTCATTTGTATCATTGGAATGATATTACTGGTGCAGGTACGTCAGCGACTGGTGAAGTCCATATTATAGATTCTCACATTGCTAACAGTGTGTCATGTACATTAGGTCAGGCGCATATCACACGATGCAACATAGGCGCAGGCGGCCTGGTTCTTTCACAAGCTGGAAACTACCTTATAGAAGATTCATCATCAGGTATCGCAGGCGCAGCAGCACCCGTAATCGACATGGGCGCGGCAGTAGGTGCTACAAATCTGTCAGTGCGTAAATGGGCGGGCGGCTTAACAATCAATAATCTAGCATCTGGTGATGTAGTAACCCTTGACGGTACATTCGGCACAATAACGTTAAATGGCGCTGATGCATCGGTAGAACTACGAGGCATTGCAAAGCAGGTTGTAAACAATCTAACCGGCTCACCTACTGTTAATGACGATACGGTTAAGGCTGATGATATTGCAGCACTCCCATTAGCAACCGATATAGTAAGCAGTGGCGCAATAACAACCAGTGCCGGAGCTGTGGCTAATGTTGATCTGGTGGATGTCTGCACAACAAATACCGACATGAGAGGTACTGATAGCGCAAATACCACAGCACCAGACAACGCAAGCATTGCAGCTATATTAGTCGATACAGCCGATATGCAGCCAAGAATCGGTACGATGGAAACCGATATAAACAATCTTGATCTAGGTATCATCTATGGAACAGCGGCAACCGGTACATTAACAACCACATCAGCCACCACAAATCTGACAGGCTATGTGGATAATCAGCTAGTGGGCGCTTATATCATTGTTACGTCAGGCTCCGCAGAAGGTGAGCGCAGAGAAATAACAGCTTATACAGAAATAGGTGGTGTTATTGAGTTTGCAGCGATGACTATTGCAATGGCAAATAACGACACGTTTAAAATAGTGTAAAATGGGTACTAGATTAGGCTTATACGGTGGTTCAAGAGGTGATTATGGCGTTATCTCTGCACAACCGCCACAACAACCGCCATTAGAGCCAAGCGTAACAGGTATTAAAATTATGATGACACTGAACAAAAACGAATACGGAACGGTTCTATACGCTGACCTGAAAGAGGATATATCAGCAGCCACGGCTTATAAGTTCATCATTGAGCCAAGGTTAGGTGATAGTAAAGAATTCACCGGTACGTTAGGCACGACGAATATAACGGTAGATGATCAAAGCTACACAGCAAACAAATACATAACTTACACGTTATTAGACGGCGATCTAGATCAATCTGGTTTGTGGCGAAAGAAAGGAGAGGCTACAATGTCAGCAACAAAAGTGATTTACGGTGATTTTGACTATATTTCTGTATTGGATTAGCAATAAGCACCACCAAGGGGGTGATCTTATCTATTTTAAGGAGCTTATCCGACAAATAGGGTAAAGGATGACCCGCTTACAGGTTGATAGCATGGTGATCTATGGAGATCAAAGACAACGTAATAGATATGCGGAACTTTTTTGAATATATGCAAATGGGAAACCGCATAAAGCAGAAAGAATCGGATAAGGTAAAAGAGGCGCTATTTATCAACCAGCACTCTGATGATGATTCTTTCACTAATGAAAACGAGTTTGAATTCAGTGATAAGGAGTAGGTGAGATGAGTGACGAATATAAGACTTTTTTAAACGATGTAGAAATACCACTCACAGATTGTCTGGATAATGGATATATAAAAGCACCATTATATATGAAGGAAGGTGATGTATTTAAGTTCGTAAGCCCATCAATTAGGGTCGGAAAACCAAAGTGCATTTATACTGAGATGCCTACCAATGAGACTATCCACTAATGGCTGAATTAGAAAGCAGTGGAGCAGATTTACCGTCTATAAAAAACATAGATACTGCCTTGCTTATCCCATACGCTAGAAACAGTCGTACTCATTCCGATGAGCAGGTTGATCAGATAGCGGCATCCATTAAAGAATTTGGCTTTCTTAACCCAGTGATAGTCGATGGTGATAACGGCATTATAGCTGGTCATGGTCGCGTTATGGCTTTGAAGAAGCTGAACATAACTACTGTGCCATGCATTGAAGCATCACACCTTACCGAAACACAGAAACGCGCTTATATCATTGCAGACAATAAACTAGCTCTAAATGCGGGCTGGGATGATGATATGTTGCGGATAGAGTTTGACGAATTAACCGAGGATGGCTTTGATTTATCGCTGACAGGGTTTAGTCTTGATGAGATTGATGGACTGCAGATAGAAGTAATTGAGGACGGCTTAACTGATGAGGACGCTGTGCCTGAGATACCAGATGAGCCTATAAGCGTTAGAGGTGATGTTTGGGTATTGGGTAATCATAGACTGATGTGCGGAGACTCGACCAGTATTGATGATGTTGAGAAGCTGATGGATGGCTGCAGTCCTGATTTAATTCATACAGATCCGCCTTATGGGATGAACGCAGTTACAAAGTCAGGGGTGTTATCAAAGAATTACAAAACTGATATTTTGGGTGATGATAACCCTGACGTTGCAAAAGACGCTTTTAATCTAATATACGGCCTTTACCCAGAAGCTAAACAGATATGGTGGGGCGCAAACTATTACTGCAGCGCTTTACCAGATAGTGAATGCTGGCTTGTATGGGATAAAAATAACGGGGGTTCTGATCAAACAGACTGCGAGCTTGCTTGGGCTAACTTTAGAAGCGTAGTGCGTCAATTCACGCAGGCATCAGAGAAATCAAACAGAGTTCATCCTACACAAAAACCGGTTTCATTAATGGAGTGGATAATTAAACGATTCAGGCTATCTGCAGAAAGTGTCGCAGATTACTTTGGTGGGTCAGGATCGACATTGATAGCTGCAGAGAAGCACGGCATCAGTAGCTATACTATGGAGTTTGATCCTGCATTTTCAGACGTAATAATCAAGCGCTGGCAGGACTTCACCGGCAAAGAAGCCGTTAATGCTACAGGCGAGACATTCAATAACATGATGCGTGAACGTGATGGCGCATAAACCAGACGATAAAACGCGCCGAGCTGTTGAACAGATGGCTGCTGTTGGCATTCCACAGCTTGATATAGCCGCTATATTAGATATAACAGATAAGACGCTTAGAAAGCACTACGCAAAGGAATTGGCAACGGCTACCAGTAGGGCTAATGCTAATATAGGCGGTATGTTATATAAAAAAGCAATGGATGGCGATCTAACGGCTATGATATTTTGGATGAAAACCAGAGCGAAATGGAATGAGAAAAATTCACTCGAAGTAACGGGCGCAGATGGAGGCCCTATTCAAATGACTCAAATTAACTTTGTTCCTGTTGGTAGCGGTAAGAAATGAATCAAGCTGCACAAGTAAATATAGAATATGTTGACAAGCTAGAGCCCGTATTTACACAGCCCAAAAGAATTAAGATTGTAGTCGGTGGGCGCGGCTCAACAAAATCCACAGGAGTGGCTGATTACGTTGCTGCAATGATATCTAACGGCCAGCTATGGTGCTGCGCTCGTGAGCATCAAAACTCTATTGAGGAGTCAGTGCATAGAACTATATTAGATGAAATAAGCCGATTCGAGCTGCCGGACTTCACAGACACAAAGACAAGTATTACTCACATATCAGGAGGTCGTGCTTTTTATCGAGGTTTATCAAGAAATATCACTTCGCTAAAGAGTACGCTATCTGGCATTGATGGTCTGTGGATAGAGGAGGGAGAGGACTTAACCGATAATACGTTAAGAGTCCTAACAGCCTCAGTCCGATTGAATGCAGCAGACACGCAGAAAAAGATTGATGGCGAAAATATAAAGATGCCTGAGATTATCATCACAATGAACCGAGGCCAGAAATCAGGTGCGGTAGCTAAAAAATGGCTGGTTCGTGCTGAGAAAGAATTAGCGCGGTGCGGCTACTATGAAGATGATCTGATAATGGTTGTTGAGATGAACTACACCGACATGCCGCAGGATTGGTTCAGGTTGTCTGGCTTAGAGGAAGAGCGTCTGGATGATAAAGAAAAGCTATCAACGGCGGCCTATGAACATAAATGGCTGGGGCATTATCTTGATACGGTAGACAATGCAATCATTAAACCTGAGTGGTTTGATGCGGCAGTAGATGCACATAAGATAGATAGACTAAAGAAAGTGTTTGAACCTCATGGCGCTATTATCGCTGCACATGACCCATCTGATAGTGGCAATGATGCGAAAGGATTTAGCTTGAGACACGGCTCTATCATCAAGATGGCTAAAGAAAAGGCATCGGGTGAGATAGACGAAGGCTGTGATTGGGCTACAGGGCTTGCTCTGAAAAACAACGCTGATTGGTTTGTATGGGATGGTGACGGAATGGGAACGGGCTTGAAGCGGCAAGTATCAGATGCTTTTGATGGGACTAAGGTTAGATACCATATGTTCAGAGGCTCCTTATCTGGATTAGGTCAAGACAATGCAAAAAAGACATATATGCCAGAAGATGGTGATAGTGACACAAAGCCTAAAAACTACGCAGAGACATTCAAAAACAACCGCGCTCAATACCATATACGACTAGCTGATATGTTTTATAATACCTATAAGTGCGTAATTCGTGGCGAATACATAGACCCTGATGACATGATTAGTATTGATTCCGATGGCGTGGACAATCTACAAGGGTTAAGAACAGAGGCTTGCAGCGTCCCACTCAAAGACAATCCCAATGGATTAATGCAAATATTAGGTAAAAAAGAAATGAAAGCACTAGGTATCGATTCGCCAAACGTCTTTGAATCAATAATGATGAGTCTTTTCATGCCTAAGATTGTAACGGCAACAAAGCCTCTAAATTTCACAAGTGAGTTTTAACAATGGCTAAGAATGACGAAGAAGAATTAACGAAAATCCATACCGAGGCTATGGAGTGTTTCGCGCTTGTAGAAGATGCAGAGCGAGAACAGCGACAGTTAGCCATTGAAGATATGCTATTTGTTGACTCAGAAAGCGGTCAATGGGATGAGCAGGCATTAGCAGCGCGTAAGAATCGCCCGATGTACACGGTTGATCTAGTCAGTGAGGGATTGAATCAGATCATCGGAGATCAGCGACAAAGCCGGACACGCATCAAGATTGATCCCGATGGGGGTGGTGCTGATGTTGATACAGCCAATATATTTGATGGGCTTATTCGTAATATCGAGAAGCAATCGAGTGCTGAAAACGCTTATGACAATGCATTCAAGGAAGCCCTGAAGGGTGGTTATGGTGGCTGGCGTTATCTGACAGCGTTTAATGATGATGACGCATTTGAGCAGGACATTATTGTAGAGCCTATCTACTCTGCTGCCTCATCACTGTATTTCAATGTCGATGCTAAGAAGTATGATAAAAGTGATGCGACTAAATGCTGGTTAATCACTGATCTAAGTATTGATGCCTTTAAGGAGGAATATCCAGAGGCAACAATCACCGACTTTAACAAACCTGAATACAGAACAAATAGCTGCAAGAATTGGTTTAGTAATGATTCCGTGAGGGTGGCTGAATACTGGGTTAAAGAGCCTACTATGCGCCGCCTTGCATTATTGTCAGATGGCCGCGTGATTGATAAGGATGAGGAGGCGGACGTATTAGACGAGCTTGCAGCCAAAGGAATTACGATAGTTAAAGAGCGTTCGGTTAAATCTCATAATGTCGTGATGTACAAAATGAACGGTGCGGAGATATTAGAAGGCCCGCATAAATGGGCTGGTAAGTATATTCCTATTGTTCCTGAATATGGCGAAATCTCGCATGTTGAGGGTCGTACTTATGTGAGAGGCAAAGTAAGAAAAGCCAAAGACTCGCAGCGCATTTACAACTACACAACATCGGCCAAGATCGAGACGGCGGCATTATCGCCTAAAGACCCAATCTTTGTGACCGATGTAATGATTGGCGGTTATCAGGACGAATACGAGACGATGAATACAGCGAATAAGCCTGTAATCCGTTTCAAGCCCGATCCAGAAGCCCCCGGTCTTATGCCTTCTCGAATTGGTGCGCCACAAGTACAACAAGCTTTGATTGAGCAAACGCAACAAGCGGCATCAGATGTTCATTCGACGATGGGTATACACGCCCCAGCATTAGGCAACGCGCCTCAGTTACTTAGTGAGAAGTCTGTTATTAATCAGGCTGAGATGGGTGATAGAGGCTCGTTTGAATACCGTGATAACTTAGAGAAGTCGAAAGCCTATGGGGGTAAGATTTTAGTTGATCTTATCCCGCGCATTTATGATACGCCTCGCATGATCCAAGTATTAAATATGGACGGGTCTGTTGAAGAGCATCATATTAATCAACAAGCACTGGATGATTTCAATCAGCCGGTTAAAGACGAGCAGTCAGGCGAATTGGTAATTGTTAATGACTTGAAGAAGGGCAAGTACGCTGTATCTGTTGAAACTGGCCCAACCAGCAAGACAATGCGTGATGAGACGGTAAGGCAGCTTACAGAATTGGCTGCACTGAGTCCTGAAACAGCGGCATTAACTACCGATCTAATTGCTAAGAACATGAATATCATAGAGTCTGATGAGCTTACTAAGCGGTTGAGAAAGCCTATGATTATGCAGGGTGTGATTGAGCCAACAGATGACGAGATAAAAGAATTCGGTCTAGATCAGCCACAAGCCCCAGACCCGCAGCAGCAGGCATTAGTTGATAACGTAGAAATGCAGACAGCAGAAATGCAGGCAGGCATTGAGAAGAAAGACGCGGATACGCAGAAGGTTCTGGTTGACACCCAGCTATCCGCAGTGGATACATATAAAACACTGATTGAAACCTTTGAAAAGCAGTTTGCTATGGGTATTCCATTAACACCACAGCAGCGTAATTTATTGATTACTCAAGGCGATATAGTGGCAGGCGCTCAAGATATTACAGAGGAAGGCCAGCCAAACAGCGAACAGGCAGCAGATATTGCGAGCCAACTGCAAGCAGGTACGCTAACCGAGAAAGATTTACAATGATTGAATAAACTTATCAATAGTTTTATAATTACAGACAAGGTTACGAGTGCCTAACACTCGGCTAAATACTCAATAATGAGGCGATAAAATGTCAGAAGAACAGCAGGCTGTACTTGATGAGAATCAAGAGGATGTCACTACGGAAACTCAGGGCGCTGAGAATCAAGAAGCGGCAACTCAAAAAGCTCAAGTGGATTCAGCAACCACAGAAGATGCGACACCTGAAAAAGACAATGTTCAGAAGCGCATTGATAAATTAACGGCAGAGAAGTACGCAGAGAAAAGACAGAGAGAGGCACTGGAAGAACGACTTGCATCACTTGAGGCATCAAAACCACAGGCAGCAGTTGTTACGGAAGGCAAGCCAACACTTGAACAGTTTGATTTTGATGATAGTCAATATCAGGCAGCATTAATCTCTTACGAGGTTAAGCAGCAAGTAGAGGCTGAAAGAGTAGCAGCACAGAAAGCGCAATCACAAGCAAAGCAGAGAGAGATCGACGCTTCTTTTGATAATGCTGAAGTTAAATACGCGACCGACAACCCTGAATATATTAATGATGTTCAAAACTTGCCGCGGTTCAACGATCAGACGCTTTCAGTTATTAAGGGTCAGGAGAATGCGCCTAATTTGGTTCATTATCTAAGCAAAAACCCTGAAACTGCTCACACTATCGCATCACTCGACCCAATTAGCGCGGCTGTGCAAATTGGTACCATCTCGGCTAACTTGGCTGCTACGACTAAACCAGCAGTACAAACAAGTACAGCCCCAGACCCGATTATACCTGTAACAACAGGCGGATCGATAGGTGAAGGAAGCGAATCACCTTTTATTGCGGGGGCTAAGTTTGAATAATGAGGATTTTCAAAAATGGCTAATGATTTTGACAGCAACTTTACGCGACAACTCGCAAAGGTATTCGTAGATAAGTTCGAGACAAACCGAGTTTTATCTAAGAATGTAAATACACAATTACTATCAGGCCGATTCGACCCAGATTCTGGTGAGAACGTGGACTTTAAGCGTCCGACTGATTACATTTCACAGCGTACGTCAGATGGTGATGTATCAGCAACAACCGCAAGCTCTATCATTACTGGTAAAGCAACAGGTACGGTTCAAGACTATTTCACTGTTGAGGTAGATTATCAGGAAGCTGATGAATCTATTAAAATGGGTAATCTTGAGCAACTACTAGCCCCAATGGCAACCCGAATCGTTACTGATTTAGAGGTTGATTACGCTTCTTACATGATGAAGAACTCAGGTCTGTTAGCTGGTACTTATGGTACAGCGGTTAGCACATGGGATCATGTGGCAGAGGCTGGCGCGGTGCTAGAGTCTCATGGTGTACCTAAAGATGGCTCATGGTGCTATGCGGTTAATCCGTTTACCCAGACATCATTAGCAAGCAATCAACGATCTCTGGGTGCTGGTGGTTCTGCTGGTGGCCTTATCTCTGAGGCGCATCGTAATGCTATCTTATCTGATGGTTTTGCAGGTCTTAAAGTTATGTCGGCAACTACGCTTGGCAGCTATACATCTGCAACAACTGGCGATCTGGTTGGTTCATTATCTGCAACACCTACAGCAACTTATGTAGGCGCTAAAGATACAATGACACAGAGCCTAGCGGTTGAGAACTTTGGCACATTTGCTGGTTCAATTCCTGCTGGTACAGTTATTCAGGTCACTGGTCGTAACCGACTTAACCTGTCAACTCGTCAGCCTATCATTGATGCATCGGGTTCAAACGTAGTGTTTACTGCGGTAGTTACTGAGGACTCAGCTAACTTTACGTCAGGCGCTGGTACTCTGGTTGTATCTGGTCCGGGTATCTTTGAGTCATCCGGTCAATATAACACTGTTGACAGCGCATTGACCTCTGGTGATGTTGTGACAATCTTAGGTGCGGATACTACCTTGTATCAGCCTAATATGTTCTGGCACAAGCAAGCATTCTCGATTGGTTCTGTACCGATTGCGAAGCTGCATAGCACAGACACTGTTGCTACTACTGAGGATGGTTTGCAGATTCGTGTATCTAAGGGCGTAAGTATCCGAGAGAACAAGCAGATTGTTCGTTTCGATTTCCGTCCAGCATATGCAACTCTAAACCCATTCTTTGCGGGTCAAGGCTGGGGTTAATCTCCACTAATAGCGAGGGTGTAAAAGCCCTCCTATTTCTTCTAACAATCATAGGTATTTATCATGGCTATATGGATTAAACCAAACGGCAACGAGATTGAAACCAACGATTTACCGGCAACCATTGAGTATGCAAAATCATTGAAGTGGAAGCCAAAGAAAGCAGCAAAAGAAGTAAAGAAAGCCAAACCACAGCCTAAAGAGTAATAGTTATGGCAACAGCACTGGATATAGTTGAAGGCATGTTCTCGATACTAAATATCGTTGCAGAGGAAACCCCGATTGAGTCTAGTATGGCAAAAAACGGGCTAGAAGTTTTCAATGATCTAGGTGTTGAATGGGAATTAACGGGCGCTAATTTAGGCTTCGCTCCTGTCGCTGATTTAGCGGATGAGGTGCGGATACCTAGGGGCGCACATGCTACCTTCAAATACAATGGCGCTGCTCGATTGGCTCCACTTTATGATGTGACGCTAAGTGCAGAGCATATCGCAATAGCTAATAATTCATTACGGACTATGATGGCAATTTATAGAAAGCCATTAAGAACAGTTTACCCCGGAACATTACCAATGGGATCAGGTGAGCAGTGCGACTCTGTGTATCTTGACGATCGATTCTTTCCTAAAGTTGATAAGGAAAATTTCTAAGTGGTTGAGCTGCCAATAGCAACTGGGTTTTATGAGGATGCTAACAAGCCGATAGCCTCTCAGGAGTGTATTAATTTCATTCCACAGATTCCACAGGCTCAAGCTATTTCACAAGCTCAATTAATCGGCTCAGACGGCATAGAATCATTTGCTACAACTAATGGCCGGTCAAGTCGTGGCGCTCATAAAATGGGGGGTATTGCTTATTCGGTGAATGGCAATACGTTCTATCGCATCAATGAAGATGGCACAACTACAGCATTAGGCACAATAACCGGCACAGGCAGGGTATCAATGGCTGATAACGGCCTTGAGATATGCATTGTCGTGCCTAATCTTGCTGGTTATATTTACAGTGTGGCCGGTGGGCTACAAATCATCACAGACACGAATTACACCAACACGCTAGGCCCCTCTGAACAAGTGGTCTATAAGTCTGGTTATTTTGTGCATTACAAGAATGTAAACAATGCAGAGAGTAACCCTATAGTCTTTCATTCTAATCTGAGAGATGGATTAACCTATAACGCGCTCGATTATGGTGTACCTTCGATTGATCCCGATTTAATCACCGGCTTGCATGTCAACCGCAATCAGTTATATGTGGGTGGTGAGGTGACGTTTGAGTTATTTCAAGACATTGGCGGCTCTGGCTTTGCGTTTCAAACTATCCCCGGTGCGGTCATGCAGATTGGTGTTAGGTCAAAATTCTCATTGATTGATTTTGATGGCGGCTTTGTTGCTGTGGGTGGTGGTGAGAATTCACAAGCGGCGATATGGAAGTTTTCCGGCAACTCTCAACAGAAAATAAGCACGGCAGCGATAGATAATATATTGCAGCAATCATCCAATGATGAGATAGAGGATATTTATACAACCACCTATTCAGCATTTGGTGGGTTCTTTGTTAATTTCCATCTTAAAAATAGATGCATGACTTATGACGCAAGTACGGGCTTATGGCATGAGAGGAAGTCTAAAGATTTAGAGGGCAGGCCAATTGCATGGCGTGTTAATGGGATTATCAATGCTTATGGGTCTAATCTGGTGACTGATAATCAGGATGGGCGCATAGGTCGGCTGGATCGAGATATTTATGAGGAATACGGCACACCGGTGAATCGTAGCGTATCGACTATCCCATTCCAGAACCAGGGTGAGCGCATTCGTGTATCAAAGATTCGACTAACTTGTAATGCTGGCGTAGGACTTGAGGAAAAGAAAAAAAGCACATTCCCGCTTAAATTCCCTTACACCTTTGGCGACGATGATTTAATACCGGGCGTTAATCCTCAAGTTAGCATGTCATTTTCTGATAATGGCGGTTATGTGTTTGGTAACGGGGTAAGGCGCGGGCTGGGTAAAGAGGGCGAATATAAGAGGCAGCAAGTCTGGTTTAAAGGCGGTCAAATATCTAATGCTAGGGTCTATCGTTTTTCTTTTGGTGATCCGGTTAAGTGTGTGATTAGCAAACTAGAGGCGCAATTCTCATGATTATTCCATTAGAGCGGAATTATAGCTGGCTAGATGAGGCAGGAAAGCCAACACAGCGCACAGCGGAATATATTGAAGCCATGACAAAGGTTGTTAATTTAAGTACACCTATCGTCGGTACAGGCTCACCAGAGGGTGTGGTGGTGGCAGAGCCTACGCAGATGTATATGGATGATGCAGGTACGGCAAGTAGCATTATGTATGTTAAGAAAACAGGAACGGGTAACACCGGCTGGATATTGGTATGAGAGGTGATTTATGAGTTTTTTAATAGCTGGCGCATTGGCTCTCAATGCTTTGTCTGGTCGCTCGGCTAGTAAAGCTGCTGGTAGAGCGGGAGATGTACAGGCACAAGCCGCGAGAGAGGGTATTGCTGAACAACGCAGACAGTTTGATATAACACAAGAACAGTTTGCACCATTTAGAGAGGCTGGGTTAGGTGCTTTGGCTCAACAGCAGGCTTTGCTCGGATTGTCGGGGCCAGAAGCACAACAGGCGGCAATGGCAGGGCTGCAAGAGTCACCCGCTCAGCAATTTTTAAGAAGTCGTGCAGAGCGTAGTTTATTACGCAATCAAGCGGCTATCGGTGGTTTAGGTGGCGGCAATATCCGAACAGCCTTACAGCAGCAGGGCGTTGGATTTGCTCAACAAGATATTGAGAATCAGTTCAACCGTTTAGCGACTTTAACAGGAGGTGGTCAGGCGGCCACCACTAATGTGGCTCAACTAGGCGGCAAGGCGGCGCAAAATATAGCGGCATTGCAAGGTCGCGCGGGTGCGGCTCAAGCATCTGGTATACTAGGACAACAGCAGGCGCGTGGTCAGTTTATGGGTCAGCTTGCTAATCTAGGGTTAGGCGCAGGAATTGGCGCAATGACACCGGGCGTTGGTGCGGGTCGTGGCGCAATGTTAAGTCTTTTAGGGTAAGGAATTATTATGGCTCAATTGGTAGACTCACGAGGGTATAACCTAAATCCAAGGCTGGGCGGCTTTGGCAAAGGTATTGTTCCACTTGCACAATTACAGCAGTTTGGTCAGCAGAATATTGCACAGGGTAAGCGTGAGCAGATTAAAAGCATTCTAGCTCAACAGCAAGGCCAGCCAACGGGTACTCCTGAACAGCCACAATTCCAGACTGACCCAGCAACCGGCCAAGTTATACCGCAGCCGGAAGCACCACAAGTGATGACGCTTGCTCAGAAAAAGGATTTAGCACGGCAGATCGATCCTATTGAAGCTGAAAACATCTTTAAGCAGACGGGAATTGATAGCGCATCACAGAGAGCCGAGGCTTCACGGTTTGCATCGCAGCTAGAAACAACGCCCTTTGCACAAAGGTCTTGGCTGATTAATGCACGGATTCAAAAGCTACAAGGTGAGGGGCGTGATGCCAAGGATACAATCGAGCTGCTGCAAATGGATGAACAAACCCAAAACCAAGCGGCATTGGGCATTCAGTTGGCTGATTTATCAACTAAAGAGCGACTGGACTACAAGGGCAAGCAAAGAGCATCTGGCCAAAGAATAGGCACATATAATCCTCGTGATTACACTGTAGAATCGTTTGCAGAATTTCGTAAAACAGGCGATCCAGCGGCATTAGAGCGTTACACAGAAAAAACCATTAATGTCGGTGGTGTTCAATATGCTCTTGATCCTGCAACAAATACATATAAAGAAACTGTTACTGTTGAAAAGGTAGCGTCAAATAAAGCTAAAATAGCAGCGGCTGTTAAACAAGCCGAATCATCAGCTAGAAGTGCGGGTGAGGAATTCAGTGCATACAACAGAGCAAAAGCCGCCCTGCCCGGTCTTATCGAGGTTACAGACAAACTGCATAAATTGGCAGATGTTGCTACTTACACCACTACCGGCAAAGTTTTTAATGTGATGGCTAAAGAGCTTGGCTTTGGTGCTACAAAAGGAGCCACAGCAAGAGCGTCTATGACATCGTTAGTGGATAACCAAATATTACCTCTGTTAAGGGAGACTTTTGGTGCTGCATTTACAGCGGAAGAAGGGAATCGTTTAAGGGCGACAATTCTGAACATTGATTCAACGCCGGAAGAAAGAAAGGCAACACTTGAATCATTCATTGATCAGAAGATTAGAAACCTTCAAACAACAGAGCGTCAGCGTGGATCAAAAGACCTTACTACAGAGGAAGCTGTTAGAGGGCAAATGAAAGATCAACAGCCCCCGCAAACAGTAGGAAGATTTAAGGTAGAGGTTGAATAATGCCAACTTTTAAAGTGACAGACCCAACCAGCGGGAAAGTATTACGCTTAACTGGCGATTCACCTCCATCTGAACAAGAGTTAGAGGAGATATTCGCAGCCCAAGCTCAACCACAAGCGGCTGTTCAGCCTACAGCACCTCAACAACCAGTGCAGCCAGCTATCCAGCCACAGCCTGCCGATGTGCCGTTACCAGAACAAGCTCAACAGGTAGCGCCACAACCAGAGGAAGATGGCGCACTTGATGCAATACGCAAGAAGCTGATAGAAAACCCAGCTACGGCCACTATGGCGGAGTTTGGTAGCGCTGTTAATCGCGGTGCTGTTAATCTGCTTGATTTCTTTGGCCCTAAAGCTATTAATTCGGCTTTAGAGTTAGCGGGAGTTGAGGCGAGAATACCAGAGATTGCAGAAACAGAAGCGGGGAAGGCGGCGACTACTGGCGAGTTCATGCAAGACGGTTTAGGAAAACAAGCGGTTAGGACTGCTGGTGAGTTTGTGGCTCCTGCTGGGGTCGCCGGCCAAGCACTAAGAACGGCAGCCGCAGCTATTCCGGTAGCCAAAACTGTTGGACAGGGCGTAATTAAGCAACTTGGTGCAGGTACGGCAGCACAAGACATATCAGGAGCTGTGTTGTCTGGTGTTGGCGCGGCAACTGGCAAAGAGGCTGGTGGTGATGTTGGTGAGCTTGCTGGAGCATTCTTTGCGCCACTTGCTGGCTCGACTGTAAAAAATGCAATGACAGGTCTATTTAATGCAGGTAAGCGCGGAGTTGAGGCATTAATGAGGCCGCTTGCTAATATGTCAGATGACGCGGCATCGACACTCATAGCTGAGGCTATGGTAAGAGAAGGTTTAACACCAAAACAAGTAACAGCGCGATTAAAGGAATTAGGACCAGAGGCGATACCGGCAGACTTGGGAAATAACTTTGCAAGGTTATTGAGAACGGCATCAAACAAAATCCCTCGTATCGAAGGACAGGCAGCCGATGTTTTAAAGGCTAGGCAAGCAGGACAACCACAGAGATTATTAAAAGCCGTAGATGATGCTACTGGTACAGGTGCATTAACCATTGATGACGCTATTTCACATCTGGATAAAACATTAAAGCCAGAGATTAACAGACTTTATTCAGAGGCTGGTGAGAAAGATATTCGTATGTCGCCACGCTTAACCAATCTTTTAGAGGGCAAAAGTTCGGTAGGCCGTGCACAAAAAAAAGCACAGCTACGACTAGCTGATAAACGAGCGGCAGGTGACGAGATATCTAACATTGATATTATTGATGCCACGAAACAAGAGTTAGACGATCAGATAGGAAAGGCGGTAAGGCAAGGCGAAAACAACAAAGTCCGTGATCTAGTTAGGCTTAAAAATGTGATGATTGATGAGGCAGACCAAACAATTCCTGCTTATAAACAAGCACGTGATCTGTTTGCCGGTAAAGCATCGCTAGAAAGTGCAGCATCTTCTGGTGAGTCGTTTTTAAAGATGAAGCCAGCGGATATATCTGATTTAACAAAGTCATTCGGTAAGAGCGAAATGATGATGTATCGGCTCGGGGCTAAAAAAGCTATTTTAACCAAGATAGATGACTTGCAGACTAATGCGGATGCGGTTAGGCGCTTATTTGGCAAAACAGGCGATGTTAAAAAACTTAGGTCATTGTTTGATAATGAGAAAGCGTTTAATAAATTTTCAGATACCTTGAAACGTGAATCAGATTTCATTATGACAAGACGAGCAGCGCAGGCCAACTCAACGACAGCTAAACAACTATCAGATGATGAGTCTTTTTTAAATGTCTTAGGTGATGCGGCACAGGCGGTATCATCACCTGCTGGAAGCGCAAGTGTTGCTAATCGAATTGTAAACGGGTTAGGTAAAGGAAAGCAGGATGCTATCTATATCAAGGCGCTTGAAGAAGCAGGAGATATCTTGCTTATAAAAGGAATCGAACCGCAAAGAATACAAGCGATATTAAAGAAAGGCACTTCTAAACAAATTGAAGCGCAAGTAAGACAAGCACTTAAAAAGAAAACAATTAAGCCTTATACTGCTGCTGTAACAGGCGCTGCAATTAAAGCCTTTGAGGATGAGCAATAATGACAATGTACACAACTCCAGTAGAGCAGATTCTTGATGGTAATGGCGATCCGATAGTAGGCGCTAAAAAGTTTCTATTACGTGTTGGCACTACGACAAAGAAAACCATCTATTCTGACGCTGCATTAACGGTATCCAGAGCTAATCCCGTCTTATCAGATGCTGATGGCCGATTCCCTCAATTCTTTCTAAATGGTCTTTATGATGAGGAGCAGCAGGACGATTCGGGTACTGCAACGGGTTACGATGGCGCTACATTATGGGGGCCGCTACCAGTAGGTGAGGTTGACGAAGGCGCTTTAACTTTATGGGCTACCGATAACACTTATGACATCCCTGAAATTGTGCTTGGCTCTGATGATGAATATTATAGATCATTAACAGACTCAAACACGGGCAATGATCCGGTAAGCTCACCGGGTAGCTGGGAGCAATTACAATTTGGCCGCGTATGGAATACCAATGTCACTTATGCGAAAGGTGAAACAGTTTATGGTGATGACGGGTTTTTATATATATCGACACAGGGTACAAACCTAGCCAAATCACCCCCATTAAATAGCGATTGGTGGCGACCTGCTACAAATCAGAATCAATCAGCCATTGCAGCGGGTACAGTGGACGCTATTACCGCAGTTATGCCTATACCATTACAATCATTAAATGATGAAACAATGGTAACTATTCGGGCTAGTGGTGCGAATACGGTCACTAATCCTACCTTTGCACCTGATGGATTAACGGCTAAGACGATTGTTAAAAACGGCAATCAGGCGCTGATAATTGGCGATATATTTGGAGCAGGCCACGAATTACAACTTAAATATAATTCAAGTAATGATGTTTGGGAGCTAATAAATCCATACAATCCAAATATAACTGCAACAAGCGGGAACTCTGGTTCAGCAGATATAACAACAGCGCCAGTAACATTAGTAACGTTAGGCAGTATAAATGTTAAAGAAAATGATATTGTGCTTATTCAGGGATACTCATCTGGTACTAAAGGCGGTGCTGGTGGTAATGTTGCCATTGAGTGCTCAAAATCATCAGGAACGGCGACGATTGAATTTTATGGCCCAACCGTATCAGGTTCGTCGCTTCTAGGTGATGATGTGCCTGTTCTTTCTTCTGCTGCCTACAGTGGGCGAATCAATGGCTCAATAAAAGCATTAACTGCTGGAACGCTTGTTTTAAAAATGACAGGAACATCATCTGGTTCAAATGTAACCAGCGCGGGACATGTATTACACGCTATGGTATTAAGAGGCTAACAAATGAAAGATTTAAACGATTATGTAGATGGTAACACATTAGAGCCTTCTGACTTCAACGAGATACCTAGTGAGATACAGCAAGCTATCACGGACTCAGGGCAGACTTTAAGCTCAGGCGACTTAGGCCAGCTTAGTAAAGCTATCGGGGGTTATTCTA
>Ga0316204_10003712_pt1 | contig 29624 bp, 25 predicted proteins | sample 6monrhotite_MG_2_FD_205661 | JGI IMG/M metagenome (GOLD analysis project Ga0316204, IMG submission 205661) | Microbial mat bacterial communities from mineral coupon in-situ incubated in ocean water Damariscotta River, Maine, United States -... | ecosystem: Environmental > Aquatic > Marine >...
GGTGATGCCGGTGCTCCGGCTCCTCGCCCTTGTCTTCTCGGTGTTGGGTTCCCTCTGTCAGGGCCCCAGGTCAGGATTTGCTACATGTCGCTCACCTCCGGTTTCTTGTTCATGCCTGTCACACCCCTCGGTCAAGTCTCGTCGTCGTTCCTCCTCCTCGTCGACCTTCACCCCCTGTGCAGTGACTCTCGGGTCGTCTGGCATGCCCACCTGGGTTTGCATCCATTGCGAAACCTGGCCGGTTTTACAGCGTGGGATGGCAGAAAAGCAGCATCTGGTCTCCGTCGAAAACCGTCCACGTGTTCGCAAGGTCTTGCCTCCTGATGTCGCCTTGCGGCGAGGCATCTGACGTCGCAACACCCTCTCGCGTGTGGCGCTGGGACGTCGCGTTCCTCAAAGAGGCCTCTTCGCAGTTGGCGCGCGCCGTACGGCGCGTGCAAGCCGCTCGGAGCCGCTCTGGAAGAGGAGGAAGGTGGGGGCTTAGCGAGAGGGTGGGGATGCGGTGCGGACTGGCGGAAGGTGAGGGCTCAGCGAGAGGACGACATGCCCCTCAAAGGTACGCCTTCGCAGTTGGCGCGCCATGCGGCACATGCTGACGAAGGGTGAGAGCGCAGCAAGAAGGAGGAGAGACTCGCTTTGTCGCGCCTTCGGCACAGCAATCTCTCCCCCGCTGCGTTAGCCGTGTGAGCGTCGCTCACAAACCCGCGGCGCTCACCCACTGGAGCTTTAGAGAACCATGCTCGACCCACGCTTTGTCGCAGAGAACCCCGATCGTGTCCGCGAGGCCCTGAGCCGCCGCAACTCCGACGCGGCGGTGCTCTCCAGCGTCGATCGCATCGTCGAGCTGAACGCGCGCCGCGCCGAGGTCGTCTACGAAGGCGACGAGTGCAAGGCCGTGCGCAACAAGCTCTCGCCGCAGATCGGCAAGCTCATGAAGGAAGGCAAGAAGGACGAGGCCATGGGCCTGCGCGAGCAGGTCGGACAGGCCAAGGCCCGCGCCGAGGCCCTGGACACCGAGCGCAAGGGCCTCGAGACCGAGCGCCGCGCCCTCCTCCTGACGCTGCCCAACCTGCTGGACGATCGCGTCCCCCCCGGCAAGGGCGAGGACGACAACGTCGAGGTCCGCCGCTGGGTGGAGACCGAGCTGAAGACCGGCGAGGCCCACGACGTGCTCGGCACCGCGCTGGGCGGCTTCGACTTCGCCGCCGCGGCCCGGATGGCCGGCGCCCGCTTCGCCGTGCTCCTGGGCGCCACCGCCCGCCTGGAGCGCGCCCTCGCCAACTTCTTCCTCGACCTGCACACCGGTCAGCACGGCTACACCGAGGTCATCACCCCCTACATCGTCTGGGGCTCGGCGCTGGAAGGCACAGCCCAGCTGCCCAAGTTCGAGCAGGATCTCTTCAAGCTCGCCGAGCCGCTGAACGGCTCGCCCGCGTACCTGATCCCCACCGCCGAGGTGCCGGTCACCAACCTGCACCGAGAGGAGATCCTGACGGAGGAGCAGCTGCCCATCAGCTACGCCGCCTTCACCCCCTGCTTCCGCTCGGAGGCGGGCGCCTACGGCAAGGACACCCGGGGCTACATCCGCCAGCACCAGTTCCACAAGGTGGAGATGGTCAAGATCACCACCCCGGACACCTCGAACGAGCAGCACGAGCTGCTCACGTCCCACGCCGAGGCCTGCCTGAAGGCCCTGGAGCTGCCCTTCCGGACCATGCGGCTCTGCGGCGGCGACATCGGCTTCGGGGCGAAGCACTGCTACGACCTGGAGGTCTGGCTGCCGAGCCAGCAGCAGTTCCGGGAGATTTCGAGCTGCTCGAACTACGGCGACTTCCAGGCTCGCCGCATGGGGCTGCGCTTCCGGCCCTCGGGGCCGAAGTCCAAGCCACAATTCTGCCACACGGTCAACGGCTCCGGACTCGCGGTCGGACGCGCCCTGGTGGCCGTTCTGGAGAACTATCAGCAGCCTGATGGCAGCGTGATTATTCCCGAAGTGCTGCGTCCTTACATGGGCGGCCTTGACCGGATCGAGAAGCCGGAATAAATGCCGATGCGGCGCACCGAGGAGGTGTGGCCGAGTGGTTGAAGGCAGCGGTCTTGAAAACCGCCAACCCGCGAGGGTTCGTGGGTTCGAATCCCACCGCCTCCTCCCGCGCGGCCGTCTCCTTGACAGCCAAGCTCTTTGTAATACTGGAGACGTGACCGAGTGGCTGAAGGTGCGCGATTGCTAATCGTGTGTACGGTCAAAAGCTGTACCGAGGGTTCGAATCCCTCCGTCTCCACACCTCACGTTGATATGCACCCATAGCTCAATTGGATAGAGTGTCGGACTACGGATCCGAAGGTTGGGGGTTCGACTCCTCCTGGGTGCGCATCAAAGGGCTCTGAATCGCAAGATTCAGGGCCCTTTTTACGTTTCCGCGTTCGTTTCAGTTCGACACCTCCCCTGGCACTGCGAATCGAACCACTGCACTATTGGATGGTTCCCCACCGCCACTGCTGGGAGAGTTGATGGAATCCGCCCGTTCTAATCGTGTAATGCCCCTGGCGCTGACGCTGCTGCTCGTCGTCGGCGTCATCGCGGCGTTCGTCCTCCTTCGCTCCAGCGAGGACGGCTCCCCCACCGGACACGCCATCGGCGTGACGCCCCCCACCCCGCCGCCCAACGTGCTGCTGATCGTCGCGGACGACATGGGCGTCGACAAGCTCAGCGCCTACGCTGACGACATCGATCCCGACTACCGCGAGGAGGCCGACAACCTCCCTGAGACACCGGTAATAGATACCCTTGTGACCGCCGGAGTCCGCTTCACGGACGCCTGGTCCAACCCCACCTGCTCCCCCACCCGAGGCGCCCTCTTCACCGGCAACCACGGCTTCCGCACCGGCGTGGGCAAGCCCGTCGGCAACGAAGACGCCTCCAACCTGCAGCGCTCCGCGACCACCATCGCCGAGACGCTGAACCTCGAGGGCTACACCTCCGGCATGTTCGGCAAGTGGCACCTCGGCGAGAACGAGACCCCCGAAGGCTGGACCGAAGAGGACGGCTGGGAGGCGCTCGTCGGAGAGCAGGTCACCTTCGAGAGTGAGCCCATCCTCCAGGGCTGGGACATGTTCTGCGGGAGCATCGACGGCACCCTCGATGGCTACGACGGCCGCGGCTACTACAGCTGGATCGCTGTGGAGGATGAGGGCTGCGAGGGCTGTAGTGAGCTCCAGGTCATCGAGTTCACCGAGTACGCCACCATTCAGGCCGTCGACGACGCCATCGGCTGGGCCAACGCCCAGGAGGGCCCGTGGATGGCCAGCCTGACCCTGAACGCTCCGCACAAGCCCTTCGAGCTGCCCCCTGAAGGTTGCAGCTACCGGCCGGAGGGGGACGAGGCCCCCACCCACAGCGGGGGGATCTACAAGGAGATGGTCGAGTGCATCGACATTCAGCTCGGCGTCCTGTTCGCGGGCATCGAGGAGATGGACAACACGCTCATCATCTTCGTCGGTGACAACGGCACCGTCAGCTCAATCAGCGAGGGGGTCTACAGAGACGACCGGGGCAAGGGCACCCTCTACGAGAGCGGCGTGCGGGTGCCCCTCGTCATCGCCGATGGTCAGGCCTTCCTGGAGCAGGATCCCGACTATGCGGACGCTCGGGACATGTTCGGCGCCGGCAAGGGCGCGGGCAAGGCGGACCGCCCGAGGATCCAGCCCCGGGCGGAGCACGTCGCCGATCCCGGCTCCGAGAGCGCTGAGCTGGCCCACGTCGTCGACATCTTCGCGACCATCGCCGAGGCCGCGGGCGCCCAGTCCAACACCGGGCTCGACGGCATCAGCCTGCTCCCCCAGCTGAGCGACGTCGAGGGGCCGGTCCGCGAGGTCGTCTACTCCGAGGGCTTCAGCAGCACCGGGACGGGCACCTACGCGCTGCGCAAGGGCAACTGGAAGATCATCGGCGGCGTCCAGCGGTCGGGCGTCCGCTACTGCCCCACGAATCACAAGCTCTTCGACCTGAGCGCCGATCGCCTCGAGTCCGAGGATCTGCTCAGCGGCGACAGCGCCAACGCAAACGCCGAGGCCGCCTACCAGGATCTGCTCTCCGAGCTGGACGCCCTGGCGGAGGCTGCCGAGGCCAGGCCCTGGTTCCTCGGCGACGAAGACTGCGAATAAGAGGGCGCCTGGGCAGCGCGGACCGAGCGCTCAGAAGGTGCCGAACAGCAGGCCGGTGTAGCTCACCGCGCCGTCGTCACCGCCGCTGCCCGGGTAGGTCGTCTCACCACCCCCGGCGACCTCGCCGGAGATCCCCGACTCGGAGAAGAGGGTCAGCACGTAGGCGTCGACCCGATCAAACTCGCTGACGTCGACATGGTCCGCGGGGTCGAAGCTGCCGCTGACGCTCTCCAGCGGCGTCGACACGGAGAGGATGGTGCCGGCGGCCGTGTCGTAGTCGTAGTAGTCCTCGCTCTCCGCCTGCAGCGCCAGCGTCTCGGCCCAGGTCTCCGCGAAGGCCCCGTCGTCAGTCGCGAAGGTCATGGTGACGTCGACGGCGACGCTGTCGAAGCAGAAGTAGTACATGTCGTTGGAGCACTCGCCGGCTTCGTAGCGGCGATAGCGGGGGTTCGTCGGGTCGGTGACGCCGACGGTCAGCCCAGCGGTCCCGCCGGAGACCCACGCCAGGGTCGAGCTGTGCTCTCCCCCGGCGAGGTCCACCAGCTCCTGGGCGCTGAAGCCGGCGTCGGAGATCTCGTCCATCGTGAGCGGGATCTCCTCAACCAGATTGCAGCCGCAGTCATCCTCGACGAGCCCGCCGGTGTCGGAGGTGTCCCCGGTGTCCGGAGGCTCCTCCGTCTTCACGCAGCCGGTCATGAGGAACGCGGTCAGCAACAGCGGTCTCACATTGACTCCTTGAACAGTCACTCCTTGATGCGGCCCGGGTCAGTACTGCTCGAGCATGTACTTCATGACGTCGGTGGTGGTGACCAGCCCGACCAGCTTGTCGCCGTCGACGACGGGCAGGGAGTGGAAGCGGCCCTCGGCGAACACGCCCACGGCGTCGCGAACCGTCTGGTTCACGGAGAGGGTGATCGGCTCCTTCCGCATCAGCTCGCCGATCTTCATGGTGTTGTCCATGACCGCGTCGGTCTGGCGGGGATCCTGGCCGTACTCATAGCTGACGCGGAGGAGATCAGTGCTGGAGAGCAGCCCGACAAGATCCTCGCCGCTGACGACGGGCATGTGATGGAAGCCGCCCTCGGCCATGGACTTGCGCGCCTCCGAGAGCTTCTGGGTGAGGTACACCGTGCTGGGCTTGTCGGTCATGATGTGCGTGATCTTCTCATTGCGCTTCATGCGATCCTCCTCGGGTAGGGAGGAGCTTCAATGCATACAGCGTGCCACCGTGGCCACTGGGTTTCCGACCCATCGCGCCCCGCTTGAGGGTCACCGTCCACAATCGCCGTGTGTGAAAAAACCCAACCCGCACATCGGAAGACGTGGAGTGATCCGACCGCCTGCGCTATTCGTAGCAGACCTCGTACCCACCGCGGTGACTCCATGCTCAAGCACCTCCTCATCGCCCTCAGCCTCTCCGGCCTCGCGGCCCCCGCCGCCAGCGCGCAGGAGATGTGCGGCATGGGCGATCAGCTCCTCCTCGGCGACATGCAGTCAGTCAGTCAGGCGCTCTTCACCAACATGGCCCGCGACATGGCCCTGACAGCCGCGACCCAGTCCGAGGAAGAGGGGGGCTGGTGGACCTTCATCACCACCTCCGTGGGCAACATCACCTTCGACGGCATGCTGACGCGCTTCGTCGAGACCGACGTGGTGATCGATCTCATCGAAGAGGGCCGCGATCCCGCCAGCCTCAACTACCCCGAGGGCGCCCACCGCCTGCGCAACGTCGCTGAGATGACCGACGTGATCGGCGAGCTGAGCGCGGACGTCGACAACCCGGCGGCCTACTCCCTGCGCGACGCCAACATGTGGTTCTACATCCTCTTCGGCAACGAGGGCGGCGACTTCTCGAGCATGGACATGGAGGAGTACCGGACGATCGGCGCCATGTCCGGCGACGAGGCCGCTGAGGTGCTGCCCGAGTTCGAGGCGGAGCTCTTCCGCAACTCCACCGATCCCTCGACCGTGGAGTTCGGCAACTCCCTGCCCGCCGAGGAGCGCCTCCAGCTCTTCCTCCTGCACAACCGCTACATGACCCCCGACGCCACCACGCCGGGCGACGGCGGCGGCGGCTTCTGGTAGGGCCTGTTTACACAGTCATTACCGCGCGCAAAGCGCGCCTTTCAGCTTGCTCTCAACATGGGGAAGGCAATCGCCGACAAGGGGTTAAAAGGGCCGCGAAGCAAATCTACTGAAGGTACGGCCCTTCTGATCCGTTAGAACGTCCCGCGAGGAGACCCCAAACCATGAAGAACGCGCTGGGCCGCACTAAAAATTTTATTGATCCTCCCATCTACCTGCCGCCGATGAAGCGCTGGAAGAGGCTCAGTCCCTACTTCGCCGGGGCCTTCTGGCTCGCTGTACTGGGCGTCTGCATCTACGCAGTCGCGACCACGAACGGCGCGCTCTAAGCGCACGGGGCATACTCCCGGGGCATGTCTCCCCGGGTCAAAGCGACGCTCCTCTCGTTGGCGAAGACGCTGGCGATCCACTTCGGGATCGCCGCGGCCGCCACCTGGCCCATCGTCGCTTCGCCGCTGAGCCGAATGATCGGCCACGCCGACGGCGACGTGTGGAACCACGCCTGGGGCCCCTGGTGGTTCTGGCAGAGCCTGGGCACGGGCCAGCTCCCCTGGCACACCGAGTGGCTGAACGCGCCCTGGGGCGGCGTGCTCTGGTTCATCGATCCCATCGGCGGGGTGATCGGCGCCTCGATGGTGGGGTTCCTGGGGCTGGAGGGCACCTACAACGCGATCATCGTGCTCTACGTGGCCGCGGCCAGCTTCGCCGCGTCCGGGCTCGCGCGGCGCCTGGGCGCGACGACCCCCGGGGCGTACGTCGCCAGCGCCGCGGTCGCCTTCGGGCCGTACCTGCTCAGTGAGGTCCACAACGGCATCTCCGAGGCCGCCAACCTGGCGCCCGGGATCCTCGCGCTGTGGGCCTGCGCCCGGGCCCTCGATGAGGGGCGCTGGCGGGACTGGGCGCTGGTGGGGCTGGCGCTGGGCCTCTCAGCGCTCGGCAGCGCCTACTACGCGCTGGCGACGGGGCTCGTGGTCGCGGTGTGGTGCGCGCTCAGGCTGGCCGTCCGGCCCCGCGCGCTGCACAGGCAGCTCCCGAAGGCCGCGCTCGGGGCGGCGCTGGCCGGCGCGCTGAGCTGGCCCATCGCCGACGTGATGCGCGAGAGCGTGTACGCGGACGGGGCCCTCATCCACCGGGCGGAGACCCAGGCCGAGCTCCTCATCCTGCACAACGCGGTGGATCCCCGCACCTTCCTCTGGCCGCTCGGCTTTCAGTCCGTGGACCTGGAGAGTTGGGGGGAGTCCTTCCTGCACTCGGGGTACCTGGGCTGGTCCGTGGTCGTGATGGCCGCGATCGGCGCCTGGCGCACGCGGCGCTTCGGCCTGCTGGCGGCGGCGCTGGTGGCCCTGAGCGTGTCGCTGGGGCCGCACCTCTTCTACGACGGCGCCTGGGTCACCAACGACGCGAACCAGCGCTACGCCCTGCCCTACCGGCTGATGCAGACCGTGCTGCCGCCCCAGGCGATCACCCACTCCCTGCGGCTGGCCATGCCGGGGATCGTCGGCCTGTCCGCGCTGGCGGCGGCGGCGCTCGCGGGCGTCGACCGGCGCTGGGCCGTCGGCGCGGCGGCGGCGGTGGGGCTGGAGATGGTGACCCTCGGCGGCGCGCCCTGGCCCGTCGCGCGCACCCCGGAGATCGACACCTCCGCCCAGGAATGGATCGCCGAGCAGCCCGCTGAGGTTGTCGAAGGCCGCCCCATCGCGACGGTGCTGGATCTGCCCGGCGCGGTGGGGAACACCATGACCACGTCGCGGTACCTGTCGCTCCAGGCGACGCACCGGCGGCCCATCCCCTACCGCCCGGACGCCCGCGGCTCGACCAGCGCGATGGTCAACGCGCGGATCTTCCAGGCCCTGGCGCTCGCCAGCGAGGTGCGGCCGGGCCACCGCAGCATGCTGCTGGACAAGCTGGAGGGGGTGAAGACCCTGAAGCGGGGGGAGCTCCGCAAGCTCGGCGTGCAGTACGTGGTGGTGCACCGGGCGCTCGAGCGCGGCGGCGAGCACATCGCCTGGACCGAAGACCTGCTGACGCGCCTCTACGGCGAGCCCCGGGTCTTCGGAGAGATGGCGGTGTTCGAGACCGGCGGCGAGGGGCGGATCGAGCTGACGGAGGCCGACCGGGGCGTGTGGCAGCGGGAGGGCGGAGAGCCCGGCCCGCAGCCTTAGACGCTCAGCTCACGACGCTCAGCTCACGACGCCCATGGCGCGGCCGACCTTGGTGAAGGCGACGACGGCGTGGTCGAGGTGCTCCCGGGTGTGCCCGGCGGAGATCTGCACCCGGATGCGGGCCTGCCCGCGAGGGACGACCGGGAAGGAGAAGCCGATCACGTAGATGCCTTCGGCCAGCAGCGCGTCGGCCATGCCCGCCGCCAGGCGGGCCTCGCCGAGCATGATGGGCACGATGGGGTGCTCGCCGGGCGTGATGGCGAAGCCAGCGGCCGTCATCTGCTCCCGGAAGTAGCGGGTGTTGTCCTCCAGCGTGTCCCGCAGGGCGGTGGACTCGGAGAGGATGTCGAAGGCCGCGATGGCCGCGCCCACGATCGCCGGAGCGACGGTGTTGGAGAAGAGGTACGGCCGGGAGCGCTGGCGCAGGATCTCGACGATCTCCTTGCGGCCGGTGGTGTAGCCGCCGCTGGCGCCGCCGAGCGCCTTGCCCAGCGTCGAGGTGATCACGTCCACCCGGCCCATCGCCCCCCGGTGCTCCACCGAGCCCCGGCCGGTCTTGCCCATGAAGCCGGTCGCGTGGGAGTCGTCGACCATCACCAGCGCCTCGTACTTGTCGGCGAGATCGCAGATGGTGGCCACGTCGGCGACGGTGCCGTCCATGGAGAACACGCCGTCGGTGGCGATCATCTTCACCCGCGCGCCCGCCGCGTCCGCCTCCTGGAGCTTCGCCTCCAGATCCGCCATGTCGTTGGTCTTGTAGCGGAAGCGCTTCGCCTTGCAGAGCCGCACCCCGTCGATGATCGAGGCGTGGTTCAGGGCGTCGGAGATGATGGCGTCCTCGGGGCCCAGCAGCGTCTCGAACAGCCCGGTGTTGGCGTCGAAGCAGGAGGTGTAGAGGATGGTGTCGTCCGTCCCCATGAACGCCGAGATCTTCGCCTCCAGCGTCTTGTGGATGTCCTGGGTGCCGCAGATGAAGCGCACGCTGGCCATGCCGTAGCCGTGGTCCTTCATGGTCGCGATGGCGGCGTCGATCAGCCGGGTGTCGTCCGCGAGGCCCAGGTAGTTGTTGGCGCAGAAGTTCAGCACCTCCTGGCCGCCGGCGACGGCGATGTTCGCGGACTGCGGCGAGGTGATGACGCGCTCGTCCTTGTAGGTGCCGGCGTCGCGGATGCTCGCCAGCTCGGACTTCAGCTTCTCGGAGAGGGGGCCGTACATCATCTGCTCCTGGGGACGAAGGTGCGGGATCATATCCCGGAACCCCGCCGCGCGATCAGAAGCGGATGACGGCCTTGGGGTTGCTGCGGATCGTCTGCTCGAAGCTCTCGCGCTCCCAGTCGGCGAAGTCCACGATGGTGCCCTCTCCGCGGTTCAGGATGACCTCCCAGATGGCGTCCTGGATGCCGTTGCTGGTGTTCTCCAGGAGCGCGCGGGTGAGCTCCCAGGTGGCGAAGATCTGCCGGCCGACGACGCCGTGGATCTGGAGGCCGTCCATGATGATCCGGTGGGCGTCCTCGATGGTGGCGTCGCCGTTCTTCACGCCGAAGAGCACCACGTCGCCGCCCCGTCGCACGATCTTCAGGGCGTTGTTCATGGCGGAGTTGAAGCCGGCCATCTCCATGGCGACGTCCACGCCGACCCCGCGGGTCTCATCCAGGATCTTCTGCTTCAGCTCCGGATCGGAGGCCCAGGGGCGGGTCGGGTCGGGCATCGTGGGGGTGAAGACGGCGTCGCAGCCGAGCGCACGGGCCATCGCCGCGTGCTTGGGATCGACCTCGACGCCGAAGATCTGAGAGGCCCCCATGCCGCGAGCGACCAGGATGGCGAAGAGGCCGATGGTGCCGCAGCCGATGATGGCCACCGTCTTGCCGCGGAGGTCGGTCGCCTGACAGGCGTGCACCGCGTTGCCGAAGGGCTCCTGCACCGCCGCCACCTCCGGGCGGATGCGCGCGAAGTCCGTGGGCCAGAGGGCCTTGGCGGGGAGCTTGACGTACTCGGCGAAGCAGCCGTCGGTGCTGATGCCGATGATGCGATCGTCCGCGCAGACGTGGGACTGGCCCGAGCGGCACTGGTGGCAGACGCCGCAGACGATGTGGGACTCGGTCGAGACGATGTCGCCGGGCTTGAAGCCGTACTTCTCGCCGACCCGGGAGCCGCACTCGACGATCTCGCCGATGAGCTCGTGTCCCACGACGCGCTTGTCTTTCTTCTCCCGGTCGAGGCTCTCGAGGATCATGTCCCCGAAGGCCTTTCGCCACCAGATGCCGCGATCGGAGCCGCAGAAGCCGGCGTAGCGCACCTTGATGATGCACTGGGAGCGATCGGAGCCGTCGACGGACTCATCGATTCTGGGAACGAGGACGCGCTCTTTGACGAGGCCGGTGGAGGACTCCCAGTCCTCGCGGGACCGGTCAAAGGTCAGCGCATCCATCTCAAGGGGCAGGGTCATGGCGGTACGCTCCAGGGGGGAGATGCCATGGCTCTTACCTCACTTCACCCCATGCCGCAGCCGGGGCAGGCATCCCACTCGAAGATGCTCGGCTCGGGTGTCGACGGTGCCCAGATTTGCTGCTGGGCTTCCGCCTCTTCCGGGGTCACGCGGCGGAGCTGCTCCACGCCGTCATCAGACGGTGTAGCCGGGGTCACCGGCGCGATCACGCGGACCGGCTCGGCGACCCGATATTCCTGCGGGAGCCCTCCCCACTCGGAGCTCGCCGGCACCTGACAGCGCGGGGTCTCCTGAACCTCCGCGACCGCGGCGCCCAGGATGCAGGCGCCGGCGAGGCCAGACTGGAGCTTCACGAGGAGGGTTGCTGGGATCTTCATGGCGTCGGCTCCGTGGGATTACGCGGAGGGAACGCCGAGCGCTCATGGGTGCTTACACCAGAAAACGCCGCGGCCATCCCCCCGCCGACCCGGGCAGCGCCGGCGAGGAGATGAAGGCGCGTTCAGGCGGCTTCCAGCAAGGAGATGGTGCCAGTGGGGTACCCCTTGACCTCAATCTTGATGTCCAGACGTCGCTCGTAGTCGAAGAGCACGCCCTCCGCGTCGTCAGGCAGCGGCGCGGGCGCCACGGTCTGCTCGCGGAACTTGACGTGCGGACGGTACGGGCCGTTGAACCACGAAGCCGCGATGTTCAACACCTCCCGGATGTTCTCCTGGAGGGTGTCGTTCAGCTCACCGGAGCGCATCGCCTGCTCGGCGACGCTCGAATTCAGCATGCTGAGCGCGGCGCCCGTGGTCCCTGAGAAGCCCATGTCCGTGAGCACCAGCGCGGCGATCTCGCCGTCGTCGAAGACATAGACCCCCTGAGCGCCGATGTCGCGAGCCATGGGCGAAAGCGAACGCCCCGGCTTGCAGCCGATCTTCTTCCCCAAGAGCATCTCCAGAAGCTCGCTGATCTTTTCCTCAGCTGGAAACTCCATATCTCTCGCCATTTGTCTCTCCCCCAGTGTTTGTCAGGCCGCGAGGTGCTGGCCCAACGCCTCTTCAAAGTTGAACGCGGTGAACGGCTTGGCGATCAGGAACAGCGCCCCGCCCGCACTAGCCTTGGCCCGCATCTCCGGAGTGCCCTCGGAGGTGACGAAGCCGAACTTGACCCTGCAGCCCTCGGCGCGGAGCGCCTCCAGCAGCTCGATGCCGGTCATCACCGGCATGTTCCAGTCGCAGAGCACTATGTCGGGCTCATCCGCCATGATCTTCTCCAGCGCGACCGCGCCGTTCTCGGCCTCATCGACCGCGTGCCCGCCGTAGCCGGCCTGGCGCAGAGTTCTCTTCACAATCATCCGCATGGTGCGGCTGTCATCAACAATCAGGATTTTCATCTACGTCCTCCCTCCGTTTCATCATGCCCATCGACACCATGAGCGATGAGTTGAGCGCTGATCCGGTGTTACCCAGCCGTGGTGTTCACACTGCTCCTCGCGCTGATCTCCGAGGCCCCTGCTGGGCCCTGTGGATACGCCTCCACGCGCCCCGATTCCCCCTGCCCCCGCGCCTGCGTAAAGGAGGACTGGCTCGCCCCGTACGACCTCCACGGCGATCTCCCTCATGACGCGATCGGGATCCTCTCCGAGCGCCTCTCCACCCCCGGCCAGGTGCTCCCCGAGCTCGCCGACCTGATCGAGCCCCCCGAACCCTGTCAGCTCTGCGTGATGCAGCGCCGCGGCTCGCCGATGGACATCCTGAAGCGCGGCCTCGGAGGCGCGGTGGGGCTCGATGTCCCCAACGAGGAGATCTCCTTCGGCCACTGCTTTGTCTGCGTCCAGTGCCCCGGCGAGTGGCTCCCCACCTGCCGGGGCTGGTGGCCCGCCGACCCCGACGGCGGCGACTACGAGGGCGACGAGGGGAAGATGTACGACGACGACGACGAGATCTGGCACCTCGCGAGCTGCTCCGCGACCTCCCGGGAGGTCGCGGCCGAGGTGTCGACGGCCATGGAGACCTACGAGGTCGAGACCGACTACCAGGTCACCAACAAGGGCGATGATCGCAGCTGCACCGGCTTCTGCACGGACATGGCCGATCGCGGCGGGGTGCACTGGCGGGCCTTCATGGGGGACTACACCATCCCCGGCGATCTGCACTTCTACAGCGACCTCATCGCCGCCAACCCGGACGACGAGATGCCGGATGTCTTCATGAACAGGCTCGTTGAAGGCTTCGAGTAGGCGCGCGCTGGGATATCCTGTCTTCCGGTCCCGCTGGAGCCAGCCACATGCGCCTCTTCCTGACACTGCTGCCGCTGCTCACCCTGTCCCTCGCCGTCGTCGGCTGCGGAAAGGACGGCTCCGTCTTTGTTGACCAGGACGAGGACGGCTCCCCCGAGGGCGAGGACTGCGACGACGGCAACCCCACCATCTACCCGGGCGCCGACGAGCTCTGTGACGGCATCGACAACGACTGCGACGGCGAGGTTCCCGGCGACGAGTTCGTGGACGCGGACTTCGACGGGGTGATCGGCTGCGACGACTGCGACGACACGGACCCCGCGATCAGCCCCAACACCGTCTGGTACATCGACCTCGACGAGGACTCCTACGGCGGCCGCAACAACACCACCCAGGCCTGCGAGCAGCCCGAGGGCTACGTCGCCAACAGCAGCGACTGCGACGACACCGACCCGCTGCTGAACCCCGACACGACCTGGCTGCCGGACGACGACGCGGACGGCTACGGCAACCCCGACGATCCCATCCGCACCTGCGAGCAGCTCGCCGGCTACGTGCCGGAGGACATGGAGGACTGCAACGACAACAACAGCGACGAGTTCCCCGGGCAGATCTGGTACTTCGACGGCGACAACGACAGCTACGGCGACGAGTCCGACAGCCTGGAGGCCTGCAACCAGCCGCTGGGGTACGTCGTCGCGAACGACGAGGGCTTCGACTGCGACGACAGCCTCGACACCATCAACCCCGGCGCCGGCGAGACCTGCAACGGGATCGACGATGACTGCGACGGCCTCGTCCCCGACGACGAGATCGATCAGGACGGCGACGGCGCCAGCGCCTGCCAGGGCGACCCCGACGACGGCAACGGCGGCACCTCCTCCTCGGTGAGCACCGAGATCGGCGCCCCCGGCGGCGGCACGAGCGCCTCGTGGACCGCCCCCAACCACTTCCGGGGCAACGTCTACACCGCCCGCTCCGCCAAGACTCTCTACAGCTTCGAGGTCTTCCTCGCCTGGGATGGCGTCTGCGACGTCGACTTCTACGTGCACGCCGGCGAGTCGGCCTCCGGGCCCTGGGAGCTGCTCTGGGCGGACTCCGCCCCCACCGAGGTCGTAGAGGGCAAGCCCCCCGAGGGCTACGTCTCCAGCCCCCCCATCTACCTCACCATCGAGGCGGACACGGTCTACAGCCTCGGCGTGGCGTGGACCGACTGCGACATCACCTACTACGCGGATCAGCAGGATCTGGAGGGCTACGACGCCGGCATCGGCGTCTTCGAGGGCCGCACCACCTGGGACAATGAGTACCCGGGCTTCTCCGAGTCCTACCTGCCCGAGCGCTCCGGAAACACCGACACGGTCTACCGGCAGAACATCACCACCAACTACTGAACCGGATCCCCGCCGTTGTTCGCGCTCCTCCTCTCCCTCTCGGGCTGCTGGCTCCTAGATCCCGAGCCCCCGCCCACGCCCCCCGCCTCCGCTGAGCCCCCACAGACCGTGGTGGTCGTCATCGCCTGCACCATGCGCGCGGACCGACTGCACGTCTACGGCAACGAGCGCGAGACCTCGCCCTACATCGACGCCCTCGCCGCGGGCGGCGCCCGCTTCGAGCGCCTGATCACCAGCGCCCCCTGGACCAAGCCGGCGATCGGCGCGCTGGTGAGCGGCCGCTACCCCCGGTCGCTGGGCATCGACTCCGACGGCCCCGAGGTCAACACCGACCGGGGCCTGCACCCGGACGTGACCACGCTGTCCGAGCGCTTCTCCGGCGCGGGCTGGTCCACCATCGGCGCCACCGCCAACCCCAACACCAACGAGGTCTTCGGCTTCCACCAGGGCTTCGACGAGTACCACGAGGCCACCGGCCTCTGGCGGGACGACTTCAAGAAGGTCGACGGCGACGATGTCGTCGACGCGTGGCTGGAGAAGGCCCGCGGCGTCGAGGGCCCCCTCTACGGCCAGCTGGTGGTGGTCGACACCCACAGCCCGCTCGGCTCGCAGCGGCTGCGGCTCGCCCGGCTGGGGCTCCCCAGCATGGGCAAGGCGCCGCTGATGGACCGCTACGACGCCGCGGTGACCGCCCTGGACGACGTCGTCGCCCGGCTGGACGCGGGGCTGAAGGCCATGGGCCGCGAGGACCGGCTGCTGGTCTTCGTGGGCGACCACGGCGAGGGCCTGGACACCCCCGAGTGGGCCGGCAACGCCCACGGCCGCTTCCTCTACGAGCCCACCCTCCACGTCCCCTGGATCATGCACGGCCCGGGGATCGCCCCGGGACATGTGATCGGCGGCGTCGCCGAGAGCGTCGACATGGCGCCCACGCTGCTCGAGCTGGCGGGGCTGCCCGCGGACACCGACGCGGGGCCGCTCCACGGCGCCTCCCGGGCGGACGCCGTCAAGGGGCTGCGCTCGGAGACCGGCGCGGCCCGCGCCTACACGGAGACCCGCTACGGCCGGGACGACAAGGCGCGCCTCACCACCGACGAGTGGGTCTTCATCCACAACTACGAGCGCTCCCGCGAGGGGGTGAAGCGCGGCCGCAACGAGCTCTACACAGCGGCCGACCGCTGGCAGGAAGAGAACGTCTACAAGGCCAACAAGGAGCTGGCGGATCCGATGCTGGAGGCGCTGGAGTCCCTGCGCGTCGAGTACGGCGAGGCGCCGCTCGTCTGGGAGCAGTCCATGAGCGACGAGGAGCGCGAGCAGCTCGAAGCCCTGGGCTACATCGAAGAGGACGATCCCGGTGAGTAGCGCGCTCGGCAACCTGCTGATCCACGGCGACGCGGCGGCGGCGCTGGACGCCCTGATGCCCAGCCTGGAGGGTCAGGTCGACGTCGTCTACATCGATCCGCCCTACAACACCGGCGGCGTCATCCAGTCCCACGGCGCGAAGGTCACCTACGCCGACGACCTGGGCCACGAGGCCTGGCTGGAGATGATGAGCGGCGTCCTGGAGCGCCTCCGCCGCCTGCTCTCCCCCACCGGCAGCCTCTTCGTACACCTGGACGACAACGAGCTGGACTACCTGAAGGTCACCGCGGACGGCGTCTTCGGCCGCCGGCACTTCGTCAACCGCGTCACCATCGCCGCCCGCTCCCCGTCGAGCTTCTCCACGGTGAACCGCGGCGTCTTCAAGGCCTCCGAGTACCTGCTCTGGTACGCAAAGGATCGGGATCAGGTGCGCTGCAACCCCCTGCGGGTGCCTCGCGCGCCCGACCGGGCCTACGGCATGTACCTGCTGAACCCCGAGGCGCCGTACGAAGAGTGGCGCTTCAGCACCGTCCGCAAGGCCTGCCCCCCCGGGATGGAGCGGGACCGCTTCCAGGTGCAGAACGCCGCCCGGGTCTGCCGGCTCGCCACCATCTCCGACAAGAAGGCCGGGCGCGGCACGGTCGAGGTCAAGCACCGCTCCAAGGCGGATCCGGCGCGGGTCTTCAAGTTCGAGCGCCCCGGCCTGTCGCCCCAGTACATCACCCGCGGTCAGCAGCTCATCTTCTACGACAAGCAGGTGGTGAGCATCGACGGCCGCCGCTGCGCCTCGCGCCCGCTGACCAACATCTGGAACGATCTGCGCTGGGAGGGCCTGAGCCGCGAGGGCGGGGTCACCTTCCGCAAGGGCAAGAAGCCCGAGAGCCTGCTGCGGCGCGTGCTCCAGCTCACCACCGAGCCCGGCGATCTCGTGCTCGACTGCTTCCTCGGCAGCGGCACCGCCGCCGCGGTGGCCCACAAGTGCGGCCGGCGCTGGATCGGCGTGGAGTCCGGCGATCACGCCGAGCTCGCGCGGCAGCGGCTGGAGGCCGTCGTCGCCGGACAGGATCCGACCGGCGTCACCGCCCTCGAGTCCTGGACCGGCGGCGGTCGCTTCCAGACGGTGACGGTTGAGAACCTCGGCGATGTGATAAACCTCACGCACTCAAACGCGGAGACCCGGTAGATGAAGACCTGCGCGCTGTTGTCGATGATGCTGCTGCTGGCGGGCTGCCCGGAGGCCCCCGAGCACGTGAAGACCGCGAATCCCGGCGACGCCCCTGGCGACGCGGGCGGCGAGGGCGGCCCCGGCCAGGGCCCCGGAAACACCGCTGGAGCGCCCCCAGCGGGCGGTGAGGGCGGCCCCGCTGGCATGACGGTCGCCGACATGAAGTACACCCAGGAGGCGCTGGGCGAGCTGGAGGCGGTGACCGTCTCCGGCGAGCTCGCCTGCGACACCGCCGGCGAGTACTGGGTCTACATCTTCCCGCCGCCCCCGGGACCGGACGAGGACATCGACGACAGCGAGCCCCTGACCGCCATCGCCGGCGTCAAGCTCGACGCCCCCGGCGACTTCTCCTTCAAGGCCCCGAAGGGCGCCTCCGGCATGCTGCTGGCCTTCCAGGATCTGGACGGCGACGGCGTGCAGAAGCCCGGCGAGCCCCTGTTCATCGGCAACGACAACCAGGCGCTCGACCTCGGCGACGACAACAAGGGCATGTCCATCGACTGCGACAAGCACGCGGTCGGCATGGGCGGCGGCCCGCCCCCGGGCACGGACGCCCCCCCCAGCGATCAGCCCACCGACGGTGAGGCCGGCGGCGGCGCGGGAGACGCTCCTCCGGGTGATGACGGCGCGCCGCCGGCTGGCGATCTCCCGCCGGACGGCGCCGCGGGCCCGCCCCCGGATGGCGCTCCGGCCGAGGGTGAGGGCGAGTAACCGCCCCCATCCCCGGACAGATTATGGCCGACCTTCCTCGCTGAAGCGGATACACTGGACATATGTTCAGTAACAAATCCAACCAGGGAGTACCGATGGCCTTCTGGAGCAAGTTCGACAACGGTCACTGGACCCTGACCGACAACGGTCTGGTGATCGCTCGCACCGTCCGCCGACAGGGTCGCTGGATCTGGGAGATGGACGGCGGTCTCGCCGGGATGGCGAACACCCTCGACGCCGCGATGCTGGCGGTGGGGCGCGCGCGCCGTCGGGACACCATCCGGGCGGCGTAGCTGGCGATCTCAGGTGCTCGTCCTGGCGCCGACCTCAACGAATCTGTAAATCCCCCCCTCCTGCTGAAAGGAGAGAGGGTGTCAGGCGTTAGTGGACCGGTACCCGAGCCCGGTCTCCATGCTCCTCCTCCTCCTCATCGCCGCCGCCGACGCCCGTGACGTGCTCACGGGCGCCCCCGTCGAGGCGCTGCTGCAGGAGGCACCGGAGCCGCCGCCCCGCGCGCCCGTGGACTGGGTCTCCTCCGAGGCCGTGTACACGCTGGAGCCCGTCGAGGGCGGCCTGAACGTCCGCGCCCGCTACCGGCTGACCGCCCTGGAGGACGGCTGGGTCTTCGCGCCGCTGGTGGACGGGGCCCTGATGGTCACCTCCGCCAGCCCCGGGGTCACGACGAGCGACGGCCGCTGGTGGTACCTGGGCGAGGTTGAGGGCGAGATCACCGTCGAGGTCGCGGGCTTCCTGCCCACCGGCGGCGATCAGGCCAGCCTGGGGGTCGCGCCCGCGGCGCGGCAGTCCTTTGTCCCCGTCATCGGTCTGGACCGCGCGCTCACGGTCGAGGGCGCGGTCACCGGCTCGCTGCCCCCGACGGAGACGCTCGACATCCAGTGGGGCCCGAAGCCAGCCCCCCGGGCGATCACCACCGTGGCGCAGGGTCGGACAGCCACCGCCGTCACGGTCGCCGACGATTGGCTGGAGGTCGTGTCCAGGGTCCGCTGGATTGTGCGCCGCGGCGAGCTGTCCGCGCTGGCGCTGCGGCTCCCGGGCGAGGCGCAGGCGCTGGAGGTCACCGGGCCGCCGGCCTCGACCTGGGAGCGCTCCGGCGACCGGGTGATCGTGAGCCCGACCGAGCCCATCGAGGGCTTCAGCGAGGTCACGCTCCGCTGGCAGGTGCCGCTCCGCAAGGGGGCGGCCGACCTCCAGCTCCCCGAGCCGCTGGGGGTGGTGTCCAACGAGAGCGTGAGCACCCTGGCCGGCGACGGCGAGCGCCTCATCGCCCCACAGGCCCGCGGCCTGCGGGTGATGCCCCTGGACGCCCTGCCCGACTGGGCGCGGGGCCTCGGCGCCGGCACCCCGCTGGCCGCCTGGACGGGCGACGGCGCGCTGTCGGTGCGGGCGCTCTCCGTGCAGCCCCTCGACGGCCCGCCCCTGGTGGTGGACGCCATGCGCTGCCAGCAGGCCGCGTCCGAGGGCGGCCGCTCGCTGCTGCGCTGTCAGCTCGACGTTCGCAACGCCTCCCAGCAGTTCCTCACCGTCGACGCCCCCGAGGGCTGGCGGCTGTGGACCGCCCGGGTCAACGGCGACATGGTCCCGCCGGTGACCGACGGGGCCGCCTCCCGGGTGCCGCTCGAGCGCTCGGTGGAGACGATGGAGGGGCTGACGACCCTGGACGTGGATCTCGTCTTCCAGGTCGAGGACTCTCCCTGGACCCGCCGCGGCGAGCGCGCGCTCGCCCTGCCGGCGCTGGACGCGCCGGTGGCGCGGCTGGAGTGGACCGTGCGCCTGCCGCCAGGGCTGCGCGGGCGGCGGGTCGGCGGCAGCGCCCGGGAGCCCGACGAGGCCGCCGGGGAGATCGTCTACGGCTTCACCGCCTCCTCCACCCAGGCGCTCTGGACCGACGCCCTGCGCGCCTACCAGGAGAACCGCTTCGAGGAGTCCCAGGGCTACCTGGACCTGCTGGCCCGGGAGCAGCAGGACGACCCCGCCGCGGGCAATATCGCGAGCAACGCCGCGCGCCTCCAGTCCAACCTGAGCGTGCTGATCGAGGACAAGGAGGTCAGCGCCGCCGAGGAGGCTCAGGCGCGGCGGGTGAAGGATCTCGCCCGCGCCAAGGTGGCCGTCGAGGAGGTCACCCGCCAGGACAAGCTCGCGGAGGTCGAGCGCCAGCTCCAGTCCGGTGACGTCGAGAACGCGCTGAAGGAGCTGGAGAAGCTCGAAGAGGAGAACCGCCAGCTCTCCTATGTGGAGCAGGACGAGGCCGCCTCCTCCAGCTACGTCGCCGAGCAGCTCTCGTCCTACAAGGAGGAGGCGAAGCGTCAGGTCTCCGAGAAGTCGAACATCGCGACCCGGAGCAGCAGCAAGAACGCCGAGGTGAGCCCCAGCGTCGGCGGCGGCAAGTCCAGCGGCGCCAAGTCAGACAGGGCGAGCCTCAGCAAGAAGAAGTCCGGCCTCTCCTCCAAGGCGGCCCCGAGCGCCGACTACGACTACGACAAAGACCACGAAGAGGGCGACGGCAAAGACTACGACGGGATCGCCGACGAGATCAGCGTCGAGAAGAAGCCGCAGATGATCCTCAATGAGCGGGAGCTCTCCGACGAGGACGACGGCGTCGCGTTCGGTGAGGACAAGGCTGAGGATACGTCTGGAGACACGATCGTCTATCGCCAGCGCACCGAGATCGACTTCGAGAGTGTGGAGGTGACCGGTGAGCTGGTCAAGCCCGAGGGCGCGCTCATCCTCGACCGCAAGAGCTACAACAACCCGGCCGCCGGGAGAGGCGGAGGCGGCGAGGGAGGCGACGCCTCGTCCCTCGACTTCGCCACCGGCGGCGCCCCCGGCGCCCCCACGGCTGGCCCGCTCAACCAGGCCCCCCTCCCGGTCCCTCCCCGCGACTCCTTTGAGATCAGCCTCAGCGACAACCTGGACGCGCTGATGGAGGAAGACGCGGAGGAGGAGTGGGAAGAGGAGCCCTACCCGGAGCCCGAGCCGGCCCCCATCGTGGCGGCGTCGCCGGCCCCCCCGCCCCCGCCCGCCAAGGGAGAGATCCTCAATAAGGAGATCCTGGATCGCATCCCCACGGGTCGCAGCTACCAATCCGCCGTCGAGTCCGTCCAGTCCGCCCAGTCCGTCTCTGGGATCGCCACGAGCCGGCACGCCCCCCCGGACAGCACCGACACGGACGGGCAGGTGGTCAGCGACCCCATCGAGGGCACCACCACGATCAACATCGGCGACGTCGACCGCGACACCAGGACCGCCGAGGCCGTCGACGACCTCCTCAGCGATCGCCGCGAGCGCTGGGAGCGCGAGGCCGATCGCGCCTCGCGGCGGGCGGCCTCACAGGCCGCCCACGAGGCCGATCAGCGCGCCCGCGAGGCCGACCGGGAGTTCCGCCAGCAGCGCCGCCGGGGCGCCGTGGAGAGCCAGCTCGACTTCTGGCGCTCTCAGTCCGAGGACCGCAAGCGGGAGCGCTACTTCGCCGCCCGCGAGACCGAGCTGGCCCCCGATGACTGGAGCCCGCCCCGGGCGCTGGCCGCCACAACCTTCGCCATACCCCTCCCCGATCACGGCGAGTCCCTGCTGCTGTCCCAGCGCCTGCTGGCGCCCGGAGAGCAGGCCGTGGTCGAGATCAAGTACAAGCAGAAACGGAAGGAGAGAGAGAAATGATCACCTGGCTGCTGCTCGCGCCTGCCTTCGCCCAGGGCATCCCCGACGCCACCGTCACCATGCCCTGGAACCGCTTCGAGGAGCTGTACCAGCGGGGCCTCGCCCCCGAGGAGATCCCCGCCGAGTCGCCCCGGGACTGGTCCCTCAACCGCGCGGTCTACAGCGGCCGGGTGGTGGATGACGAGTCCGCCGTGTTCGACGCGACCCTCCAGGTCGAGGTCCACGCGGTCGACCGCTGGGTGACCGTGCCGCTCCTCCCCACCACCGTCGGCCTCCAGCGCGCCCGCATCAACGGCCAGGACGCGTCCATCTACCTCGACGGCGGCTGGTACACCCTGGTCACCGACCGACAGGGCACCTTCACCGTCGAGCTGGACTTCGCCGCCAGCGTCTACGAGTCCGACGGCCGCTCCTCCACCGCCTTCGGCCTCGCCCCCTCCGGCGGCACCGAGGTCAGCCTGGAGGTGCCGAGCGCCGACCCGCTCACCTTCGACGTGCCCCGGGCCCAGCTGGTCCAGGACGACATCCCCCGGGCGGGGGTGCGCCGCATGACGGCGGTGCTGCCCGCCAACGCCAACCTCTCCCTCGGCTGGACGCGGGCCCTGCCGGAGGAGGAGGAGGCCCAGGGCGAGCCCAGGCTCTACGCCGAGACGCACACGCTGGTGGGCATCGGCGACGGCGTGCTGGCGGGACACAGCGAGGTGAACTGGACCCTGGTGAACCAGGGCCGCGAGACCTTCTCCGTGGAGCTGCCCGCCGACGTGGCGGTGCTGGAGGTGACGGGCTCGGGTGTGCGCGAGTGGGACACCATCCGCGACGGCGACAGCCAGCGCATCGACGTGCAGCTGAACTTCGAGGCGCTGGGCGCCTACCGACTCTTCATCGACTACGAGCGGCCCCTGCAGGACGGCTCGCTGGAGACCGACATCCCGCAGCTCGTCGTGCCCGGGGTGGAGCGGGTCAAGGGCTACGTGGGCGTCGAGGCGCGCTCGAACCTGGAGATCACCGCCGCCGACGGCGTCTCCAACGCCACCAACCTCGACGTGCGCGAGCTCCCCGCCAGCGTGCTCGGGCGCACGGATCAGCCGGTGCTGCTGGGCTTCAAGGTCCGCAACAACGACTGGAACATCCCCCTCCAGGTCGATCAGCACGAGGACGTGGACGTGCTGGTGACCGTCTCGGACATGGCCGAGGCCACCACCATGCTCACCCCCGACGGCCGTCAGATGGGCCGCATGATCTGGTACGTGCGCAACAACCGCCGCCAGTTCCTGCGCCTGGAGATGCCGGAGGAGAGCGAGATCTGGAGCGTTCAGGTCGCCGGGCGCGCCGTGAAGCCGGCCCGGGACGAGGACGGCCAGACGCTCATCCCCCTGGTCCGCTCCCAGGCCGCAGGCGGCGCGCTGGCCGCCTTCTCCGTGGAGGTCGTGTGGGTGGAGCCCGGCGCCGAGCCCGACGCCACCGGCCGGGGCAGCGCCACCTTCGATCTCCCCACCACGGACATCCCCATCACCTACATGCGCTGGAGCGTCTACACCCCCTCCAACGCCAAGGTGTCCAAGCGGGCCATCGACGCCACCCTGCGCCGGGTGGACTACTTCAACACCCCGGTGACCCCCGAGGGCGAGTACATCGGCGGCCAGATCCAGAAGCAGCAGGAGCGCACGGCGGCCGCCCAGGCCGCGTCGATGGAGAACGGCGTCGAGCCCGTCGAGGTCGCCATGCCCATCGAGGGCAAGCCGCTCTACTTCGAGAAGCTGCTGGTCCTCGACGAGGAGCTGACGGTCAACCTCGACTACAAGCTCAAGAAGAGCCGCTGAGCCGCGCCGGGCGGTAGCGCTTTTTCGGGTCCGCGGTGTCCAACTGGATCCACCGCGGAGGACACCATGACCCCGAAGACGCTGCTGCCCCTGCTCGCCCTGAGCCTCTCCCCCGCCGCCCTCGCCGGAGAATACGGCGGCGGCGGCCTCATCCTGGGCGACGCCTACATCCCGAACACCGACATCACCTGGATGGGGAACTCCGCCTCCAGCGCCCCCGGCGATATCGAGTGCGTCGGCGGCATGGGCTTCGGCGTCAACGACAGCCGGGTGCGCAGCGGCGGCGACGGCGTCTACTGCCACGGCGAGGGCTTCTCCATGGCCTACGGCGGCTTCATCAGCGGCCACGACGTCGACCTCGGGCCCCTCTACGCCAGCGCCTACACCAGCGTCGGCTTCGGCTGGATGGGGGTCGCCAACCCCGACTACCAGTCCGATGACTTCCGGGTGCTGGACCACGGCATGGTCTACGCCCGCCCCACCGTCGCCCTGGGCATCCCCATGCGCTGGGCGGCCGTGGAGCTCGGCCTCTACGCCTTCGGCAACATCTCCTTCGCCCAGCAGGCCAGCGGCGGGCCGCTCTGGAGCACCCCGCACTTCGGCAGCCAGCTGAACGTGCTCTTCGGCGGCTTCGAGGACCGCCGGGCCTGGGACGACGACGACTGGGATCTCCAGGGGGACGAGCACGAGCACGAGTACGGCGGTGACTGCGACTGGGGCTGTCAGTTTTAGGCCGCGGAGGATGTTATTCGTCGGGAGTTCCCACCTCCCGGAGCGAGCATGAGCTTCAACGAGCACCTCTCTGAATTCAACGGCAAGCCGGTCCAGAACTACGATCCCGCCAAGGGACTCGAGGATCCGGCCAACATCTGCTACCGGGTGGGGCTGCCCTGGGACGACGACACGACGAAGTCCATCGCCCCCACCCTGAAGAAGCTCGTCGCCGACCCGCGAGCCGGGGAGATCCGGGAGCTCGTCATCGGCCGCATGGGCGACTACGGCATCGGCGCCGACGACGCGCTGAAGCCCATCCTCAACAGCCGCAAGCTCAACAAGATCGAAGCGCTGATGTTCGGCGACGTGGTGCGGGAGGAGCTGGAGGTCACCTTCTTCAGCCTGCCGCGCGGCCTCTACACCCTCTTCAACAACTACAAGAACCTCCGCATCCTGCACCTGCGCGGCGAGCGGGTGATCCTGTACCAGGGCATCAAGCACGAGAAGCTGGAGAAGCTGATCTTCGAGGTCGGCGGCCTGCACACCGACTACTTCGGCACCTACCTCTCCAGCAGCGACCTGCCCGAGCTGAAGCACCTGGAGCTGTGGCTCGGCGACAAGTACCGGGGCGACATCACCACCCACGCCCTGCGCCCCATCCTCGAGGGCAAGGTCTTCCCCAAGCTGGAGTACCTGGGCCTGCGAAACGCCGCGATCGTCGACGAGCTGGCGCAGGGGCTGATCGCCGCGGGCGGCGGTGACGATGCGCTCGACGTGAAGGGCAAGACCTGCGTGCTCACCGGCAAGCTCAACAACATCAAGCGCGCGGACGCCCAGAAGCAGCTCACCGCGCTGGGCGCCAAGATCGGCAAGTCGGTCTCCAAGAACACCCACATCCTCTTCGCCGGTGAGAAGGCCGGCTCCAAGATGGACAAGGCCAAGGGCCTCGGCGTCGCGGTCTACACCGAGGCGGAGCTGCTGGAGGTGTTGGGCATCACCGCGACCAAGGCCGTCTCCGACGCCTCGGGCTCCATCCTGGATCGCCTGAAGGTGCTGGATCTGTCGCTGGGCACCCTGACGGACAAGGGCGCCAAGGCCCTCGCCGAGAACCCGCTGGTCAAGAACCTGGAGCGCCTGGACCTGCACCACCACTACATGAGCAACGCGGGCATCAAGCTCGTCGAGGGCATCGGCGTGCCGGTGGATGTCTCCCAGAAGCTGACCGGCGAGGCCTACCCCTGGCTCATCGAGTAGGCGTCTCTCCGCTGGGCGATGCCTGGCTGACCGTGCTCGGCGAGCCCTCGGGCCGCCGGGCGCGCGGCGTCTCCGCGGCGGCCCGCGCCCTCGGCCTGCCCGCGCCCGGCGGCCTCACCTGGGCCGACGCCCTGGACGCTGGCGCCGCGCTCACGCTCGGCGGCGCCTTGCGGATCGAGCCGCCGCCGACGGACGGCCCCGTCGCCCGCGAGCTCATCGACCTCGGCGCGCGCGCGCTCAACGAGCCCCCGCCGGCGCGCGAGCCCCCGCGGACAGGCCGCCTGGACCACCCCCGCCTCTGGGCAGCGGGCTTCCGGGCCGCGCTGACGCAGCTCGACGCGGCGCTGGTTCGCGGCGGCGGCGACGCGATGAACCCGCCGGCGGACATCGCCGCCATGGCCTCCAAGTCCGAGACCCGGGCCCGCCTCGCCGCCGCCGGCGTGCCCGTCGCGCCAGCGCCCCCCGCCTGGGCCGCCTGCCGCGACTTCGACGCGCTGTACGCTGCCCTGCGCGCGGACAGGGGCCCGGCCCGGGGGCGGGCGTTCATCAAGCTGGACTGCGGCTCGGCGGCGGTGGGGCTCGCGGCGCTGATGGTCCGACCGGACGGCCTCGTCGAGGCGCTGTCGCCCATGCGCGTTCAAGGCGCCGAGCTGTTCAGCGCGCTGGGCCTCACCCGGTACCGGGGCGAGCAGACCGCGCGGCCCCTGGTGGACCGACTGCTGGCCGAGGGCGCGGTGGTTGAGCGCTGGATCCCCAAGGCCGGCGCCCAGGGCGGGGCCTGGGATCTGCGCGTCGTCGTCATCGACGGCGAGGCCCGGCAGGTCGTGATGCGCCTGAGCGACGGACCGGTGACCAACCTCCAGGCCGGCGGGCGACGTGGCGACGTGGCGGCGCTGGAGGCCTCACTCGGCCCCGCGCTGTGGTCACGCCTGCGGCAGACCGCCGTCGAGGCTGCCCGGGCGGCGGCCCCGAGCAGCCTCTACTGCGGCGTGGATCTCGCGCTGACCGTGGACCACCGGCGGATCGTAGTCTTCGAGGTCAACGCCTTCGGCGACCTGCTGCCCGGCGCCCTTCATCGGGGCGAGGACACCTGGACCGCCGAGCTGCGGGCCGCGACCCGGAGGCTGCGCGCGGCGGGACCGAAGCCGTAGAGGACCGCCGCGGTCAGCAGCATGGACGCGGCGAGCTGCGCGCTGAAGGCGACGCCGGCGAGGCCCACCAGCCCGAGGAAGCCCAGCGTCCAGCGCCGGTAGCGGCGCGAGGAGGCCACCGCCCGGCCGATGTGCCGGTAGCGCGTGTCGAAGGCGACCATCTGGAGGCAGGCCGCGCCCACCAGCAGGCCCACCAGCGCGGGGCTGGCGGGGAAGAGCACCAGCGCGGCCAGTGCGATCACCGCGGCCGCCGTGCTGGGCAGGCCCCGGAACACACCGTCGGGCCCGTTGCCCTTGTCGAGGGTGAAGAACACCAGCCGCGCGGCGGTGAAGCCCGCGAACAGCAGCCCCAGCGCGACGCCCTCGACCCCGCCGAGCGCGGCCCACAGCGCCACCGCCGGCGCCACGCCGTTGCTGACGCCGTCCGCGATGTCATCCGCCAGCACGCCCACCCGGGTGCCGCCCCAGCGCCGGGCGGCGAGGCCGTCGAGCCCGTCGAAGAAGCCGCCGCCCATCAGCAGCAGCAGGCTCAGATCCGGGCGCCCCTTCAGCGCGACCGCGCAGCTCGCGACCCCGCAGGCCAGGTTCGCCGCGCTCAGCAGGTCCGCTACATGTCGTCTGGCGCCCATCGCTGTCACTCCTCGTTGGTGCAACAGCAGCATCGGATCCCGAGGCGGCGCTCAAATCGACGCTCCTTGAACGGTCAGCGGACGCTGTGTGAACCCGAGGTGAACGCAGCCCCCCGCGCTCATCCTGCTCAGCCCAGGGCGAGGTGCCGGGCGTAGTTGCCCGTGCGTCGGTACATCTCCACGCGGCGGCTGTCGTTGCCGTAGGCGCCGTCCCAGAGCGGGATGTAGGGGTCGTGCCAGGTCGGATCCGACAGGAAGCGGGTGTCCGTGGGCTCCCGGTTGTCCTGGAGGAGCCGCGCCCGATCCGCCAGGGACACCTCCCCCCAGATGTGCAGGCCCCGGAAGTCCCCGGTGTAGGTGTTGGCCGCGCCGCTCGCGAAGCGCTCGTCGATGCCCGCCCGCTGCTTGCCCATGTGCTCCCGCACGAACTGGTGCCGGCACACCCCCCTGGCGATCGCCAGGTAGTCACCGGCGGGGTGGGTGCCCGTGGCGAGGCGGTCGTGGTAGCCCTCATCCGCCTCATCCACCGGCGGCTTGCGCGGGTAGATGAGGGTCTTGCTGGTGAAGGTGTTGAGCGCCTTCAGGAAGCGCTTCTGCAGCCGCGCGAGCGCCACCTCGTCCAGGGAAAGCGGGAAGTCCAGCAGCCCCAGCTCCCGGGCGATGGCCTCCATGGCGTCGAGGTCCGCGCGCAGCAGCCCGTCCCGCTCCCGGTCGAAGGACACCGTGCAGGCGGAGTCGCCGACCTCCTTGATGATGTGCGGGTTGTTCATCCGACGGATGACCTCATACGAGACCTCCCGGCTGCGCGCGGCGCCGGCGGGGTCCGTGAAGGTCACTGTGTGGAATCCCTTGTGGTCGAAGCCCGTGATGGTTCCCTGGACGACCTTGTAGCGGGTCTCGAAGCGCTCCTTGACCTCCTGGGTCTCCTCGGCCTCGCGGTCGACGAACTCCACGTCGATGCGATCGCCCACGCCGTAGGGGTTCATCAGGGGGTAGGCCTTCCGAGAGAGCGGGATGGCCTCGGGCACGCGCACATCGACGTGCGCCCGGGCGTCCACCGCGGCCTCGAACAGGACGTGCTTGCGCTCGGGGCTCCGGTAGCGCGGGTGCAGCTCGCCCTCGCTGTCCATGTAGAACAGCTCGGCGGCCTGCCCCTCGCGGTCCAGCTTGAAGATCAGGAGGTTGTACTCCATGTCGCTGGTGGTCCCCAGCACGGAGACCGCGGCCCCCGGCGCGGCGGCGTGCAGCGTCGCGAGCGGTCCCCTGCCCGCCTGGAGCTGCTCGGCGAGCAGGTCCACCAGCTCCACCGCCTGCCTGGCGCGGTACCCGAAGCGGTGCGGGATCCAGGCCAGCTCGAAGTCCACAGTCGCCGCGGCCGCGGCGACTGCCTCACCCACCGCGACGTGGAAGCGGCCGGGCGCGACGGGCTCGCCGTTGATGCGACAGATGGCGTCGCCCTCACCCCGGGCCGCCGCGGCCATGCGCTCCAGCTTGTTGAAGTCGAACACCGCGACGTCGGGCCACTGGGCGAGGTAGCCCTCCACGAAGCGCCGAAAGCCCGCCATGTCCTCGGCGCGCTCCCCGCCGCTCCAGGTCTTCAGCGCCGCCGCGACGCTGTCCACGGCCCGGGCGCTCCGCGCCCGCGAGCGCAGCAGCGCCGCCAGCCAGGCTGCATCTCCACTGTCGAGCTGGATCCCGTCCAGCGACGGCGACGGCGCGCTCAGACCAGCCAGCGCGGCCCGCAGCCGCTGCTCCAGCCCGTCGGCCGCGCGGTCCAGCGCCTCGTCCAGCCCCCGGTAGTCCAGCCGGCGGCTGCCGCCCTCGACGCCGTTGCGGAGCTGATTGTGGACACGAACCAGCAGGTGAAAGGCGGCGGGGGCGAGGGCATCACCGGGGGCCCAGCCGTCCAGCCTCGACGCCGCGGCGGACAGCCGGTCGGCGGCCCCCTCGTCCGCGACGAGGTCGACGTTGTTGGCGAACCAGTCCGCCTGGGCGCGGGTCAGCGCCACCGCCCCCAGCGCGGGCGGTACTTGACGCAGGGAGCCCTGGGGGCCGATCCAGCGCGCCACCGCCGCGTCATGTCGGAGGGCGCCAGCGGCGGCCTCCGCGGCGCCGACCCACTTTCCAAAGGTGAACACCTGTGTCTTCGAGCCCTCGATGTAGCCGCTCAAGGCGTCGATGAGCGCCGCGCGCTCCCCTTCGTCCAGCCGACCGTCCGGGCGGACCCCGGCGAAGGCGTCCATACCGGAGCAGAAGGCGTCGTAGGCGTCGCGGTCCCGGGCGAAGGCGAGGGCGCAGAGCCAGGTCGCCACATCCTCGGGGGCCAGCGCGCGCTGGTGGCCCGAGGCCGTGAAGCCCGGGGTCAGGGTCAGCAGATCCTCCAGCGCCGCGGCGAGCCCGTCGCCGCCCGGCTTCGCCCGCGGCGCGGACAGCACCTCCGTCAGCGCGGGTCCACCCAGGGTCTCCAGCGCGATCCCCTCCAGCGCCGCCAGCGCGCCCCCCTCCAGCGGCCCCGCCGACTCGGAGGCCAGGCAGGCCCTCAGCAGCCGCGCCGCCACGAGGTTGATCCCGGCCCGGGCGAGCTTGCCCTCCCCCTCCTCGGGCACCGCCG
>Ga0316204_10003713_pt1 | contig 29623 bp, 26 predicted proteins | sample 6monrhotite_MG_2_FD_205661 | JGI IMG/M metagenome (GOLD analysis project Ga0316204, IMG submission 205661) | Microbial mat bacterial communities from mineral coupon in-situ incubated in ocean water Damariscotta River, Maine, United States -... | ecosystem: Environmental > Aquatic > Marine >...
GGTATCTATATAGTTCGGATTGTTTAAAACCATAGAAGAAAACGCATTTCCAAAACCTTCGCCGAAAGCAACACGCATATCTAAAATATCACCGCCAGAATGTGACCCACCTATTGAATCTGAGCGAGAAAATTTATCTTCAAAGTAATGCCCCCATTCATGAATAATCACATGTTCATCATACTCATCTGTATCACTGTTTTCTGCACCCAGAAGAAATATTTCTGTTCCATCATAATGTGAAGTTGTAATGCTCAAGGAGGTATTAGCAGGGTTCCAATTAATCTTTAATGGAGGAAACACAACAGAACCCGGTATTATATCCTTTGCTTTTCTTACGCTATCAAGTATTGCAAATGGAGCAGCGACGCGTGGCCCAGTATAACTACTCCCTCCCCAGCCTGAATCAGCATTAAAACTTCTAACAGCAGCTCCCGAAACAGGTAATGGGTTATTGTCATTATCCATTACATAAACAGGTTGACCTGAAATAGTATTATCTACAACGGAGAAGTCCCAGGAAGAATTTAACATTTGCGCATTTACACGAACAAAACTAGTTGTATTATTAGGGTAACTTATACTATAGAAACCATTTGCATCAGTTCTAGCTGAAGTACCATAAGAGCCATTTCCACATATCACCTCTACGACAGCTTGCTGAATTGGCTCCTCTGTTGTATTAAGATAATCTAGCGAACCACCCGTATTCGGAACTCTATCAAAAGTAAGCGTTCCAGTAACGGTACTAGAACCTGAAACAGCATTACAGTTCGTTGATGGTTGTGTTGCCTGAAATATAACGGGCTCAAATGTTTTTTGTGCCACGGTTGAATCTACAATTTGCTTAGCACTGGAATCCCAGTACGCGTATTCATTTATCTCAACCACATAATCACCTGCACTCAAAAAAGCTGATAAAGATTCTGTGTTTGCTACTTCGGTTCTAGCAGAGTTAATTATCGAACCATTTTGAAACAAGTATATATCCGGATCAGCAGGATTCAGCCCAGAGGTGCGGGTCGCTTTAATTGAAATAGATGCAGAAGAAGCCACACTAAACTTTATAAATCGAGCAACGCCAAGACCGTTATACCCTCCATTTTCTAGTGTCGTACAAATATTTTGTGTTTGACGGTTACCTGCATTAGTAACTTCAACATCAAAACAGGTTTCTAAGGAGCCGTTACTAGCTGTTGTGCTCGATGAGCCACCAGAACCTGAGCAGCCTATAACTAACAGAAAAGGAAAAAAGAATACAATCTTAAATAGTCTTGTCATAATGAAAAATTACCAAAAAGCATCATCAACCAAATATCCCCCATATGGGTTATATTGTAATTTGAATATATTGTTTTATTAATTCTAGTATACTCAAGTAAAAATAAACTACAGACTCTACTTCACAAAATAGCTTAAAAATCCTATGGCACAATACATTTACACGATGAATGGTGTGGGCAAGATTGTCCCGCCTAAAAAAGAACTACTCAAAAACATTAACCTTAACTTCTTTCCCGGCGCCAAAATCGGTGTTTTAGGTTATAACGGTGCGGGTAAATCAACTCTATTACGCATTATGGCCGGTGTAGACACCGATATTATTGGCGAGGCACGGCCTCAACCTGGTATTAATATTGGTTTTCTGCAGCAGGAACCCGAACTTGATGAAAGCAAGGATGTAAGAGGCAATGTTGAAGAAGGCCTTAAAGTTGTTAAAGAGGCGCAGAGTAAGTTAGATGCAGTATATGCCGCCTATGCTGAGCCAGATGCAGATTTTGATGCCCTGGCGGCTGAACAGGCTCAACTGGAAAACATTATACAAGCCGCCGATGCACATAATCTTGAGCATAAACTTGAGATTGCAGCCGATGCACTTCGCCTCCCCCCCTGGGATGCGGATGTAAGCAAATTATCCGGTGGTGAACGCCGTCGTGTCGCACTGTGCCGCTTATTACTCTCAGCACCTGACATGTTGATTCTTGATGAGCCAACCAATCATCTTGATGCTGAATCCGTGGCCTGGCTTGAGCGCTTTCTTGCTGATTTCTCAGGTACCGTAGTAGCGGTAACCCATGACCGTTACTTCCTCGATAATGTTGCTGGCTGGATTTTGGAGCTGGATCGTGGTCAGGGTATTCCATGGGAAGGTAACTACTCTTCCTGGTTAGAACAGAAAGAAGCCCGTCTTGAACGCGAAGAAAAGAAAGAAGCCGGACGACAAAAGGCAATTAAAGCCGAACTTGAATGGGTTCGCTCAAACGCTAAAGGTAGACATGCAAAGAGTAAATCACGCTTAACTCGCTTTGAAGAATTACAGTCAGATGATTATCAGCAACGCAGCGAAACCCAGTCACTTTATATCCCACCCGGCCCGAGACTAGGTGATCTGGTTGTAGAAGCGGTAAATATCAGTAAGAGTTTTGGTGACCGTTTGTTATATGAGAATGTTAATTTTAACCTGCCTAAAGGTGGTATTGTTGGCATTATTGGACCAAATGGTGCTGGTAAATCAACCCTCTTTAACATGATTGCCGGTTCTGAAAAACCAGATTCAGGGGAGTTCCGTATAGGTGAGTCTGTTGAAATAGCCTATGTTGATCAAAGCAGAGACTCATTAAATGATGACAACTCTGTTTGGCAGGAGATTTCAGATGGGCTTGATAATATAGAAGTTGGTCGATACACCACCTCTTCCCGCGCCTATGTTAGTCACTTTAATTTTAAAGGCGATTCACAGCAGAAAAACATAAAGCAACTTTCAGGTGGTGAGCGTAATCGAGTACATCTGGCCAAGTTAATGAAAAAAGGCGGCAACCTTCTGTTGCTTGACGAACCCACCAATGACCTTGATGTTGAAACGCTACGTGCATTAGAAGAAGCTATTCTTAACTTTCCAGGTTGTGCTGTGGTTATCTCTCACGATCGCTGGTTCCTGGATCGTATTGCTACTCATATACTCGCTTTTGAGGGTGACTCTCAGGTGACGTGGTTTGAAGGTAACTATTCTGATTACGAAGAAGATCGTAAGCGACGTCTTGGAGATGATGCAGTTAACCCTCACCGCATAAAATACAAACCATTAAAATAGTCATATCTGTCTTTTAAGCAGAGAATGATTATTATGCATTATGTACTTACTTTCGTGTTATTAAATTTACAATATCTAATAACACGAAAGTAACAAAAATCATTGTATACGTATATTATTAACGCACCCATACAACTTGCATTCTAGCTGTACGCGTCTATTCTTTTTATAACACCTCAAGAAAGACGCACATGGCTCAACTTAGCTCAGTTCTACCAGATTATATCGGCCGTTTTAATATTATCAAAGAACTGGGAAAAGGTTCGCAAGGTATTGTTTACCTAGCCTCAGACAAGCAACTTGAACGTAATGTTGCAATAAAAACAATTCAGTTAGAAAAAAGCACCCCTTCTATAAAACAACAACTATTAGTAGAAGCACGTACTATTGCAAAATTACAGCATCCTAATATTATTATGCTTTATGAAATGGATGAGCATTTGGGCACACCCTATCTTGTATTTGAATATGTAGACGGGCGATCGTTAAAAGAATTCATTAAAGTAAAAGGCAAACTCAGCACTAAAGACGCTATTAATATTTTAGCGCCATTACTCAATGCAATCGCTTACGCTCATAAAAAAGGCGTCATTCACCGAGACCTTAATCCATCAAATATATTAGTAACCACACAAGATAAACCGCGTTTAATGGATTTTGGTATCGCCACATTACTAGGCCAACGACAAAATGAGAACGATGGTGAAATTTGGGGAACATTTAAATATATGTCCCCGGAACAATGCAACAATGAAAGTGTAACACCCGCATCAGATTTATTTTCACTTGGTTTAATATTATATGAATTAACAACAGGTCAGCCTGCAATCAAAGCGGATAATAAATTTGCTATTATAAATACAATAGTTAATGAGGAAATTGAATACCCACCAAGTGTTGCGCCTGCTATTAAAGAAATAATTAAGAAAGCTTTATTAAAAGACCCAAATGCGAGATATGCTGACGCACTTGATATGCGCCAGGATTTATTGAACCACCTAAAAAGAATAGCACCAGAAAGCAATTCGATACCCTCTCAAGAAAAAAACAACTCAAGTGAAACCAATAGTACTTTGCAGTTTCTATTACGCCGAATGGAACATAAAAAAGACTTTCCAACCATGTCTCATCAGGTCGTGGAAATAAGCCAGAAAGCAAAAGCGACCGGTGATACCTCTGCAAATATTTTATCCAATGCGATATTAAAAGATTATTCATTATCCAGTAAATTATTACGACTTGTTAATTCTCCTTTATATGGCCAGTATGGCGGGCATATTAGCACTGTATCAAGAGCTGTTGTAATTCTTGGTTTTGAAGAAGTACGAAATGCTGCTTTAGGCCTAATGCTTCTCGACCATCTTAAAGATAAAAACCAGGCAAATAGCTTAAAAGAAGCCTGTATAAGCTCAATGATCAGCGGCAGCCTGGCTAATGGTGTTGCTGATAAGATGAATATTAAAGACAAAGAAGAAGCCTATGTATGCTCTATGTTTCATCAGTTAGGGAAATTGCTCTCTATTTATTATTTTCCAGAAGAAGCAGAAATTGTGTTTGATATGGTTAAGCAGAAGAATATGAAAGAACAGGTTGCTGCAGAATCTGTTTTGGGTGTTAGCTTTGAAGAAATAGGAATTGCAGTAGGTGAATCATGGCAACTACCGCACGAACTTATAGAAAGTATGCACTCTCTGCCCCCAGGTGAATTAAAAAAACCTCTAAGTCAGAGTGATTTATTGACCCATGTATCAGGTTTCTCCAATGAATACTGTGAAATGATAAACAGCTCAAGTGCACAGGAACGACAACAAAATTTTGAAATACTTGCATCTAGATATAGTAATAGCATGAGCATTTCACGCTCTCAAATGGAAGATATATTATCTAATGCATTAGATGAAATGGAGAAATATGCAAAGTTGGTTAATCTGGATTTAGGCAAGAGTGAAATTTTTAAGAAAGCAAATAAATGGGCCCCTTCTGGTTCTAGCGACACAGATGATGAGGAAGAAAATAATGTTGTATCCCATATCCCGGATCAGCATAACAAGATAATGGATGCCATTCAGGAAATAACTGATTCAATTCTTGAGGGCGCACCACTGAATGACATTTTAGTAATGGTAATGGAAACAATATATACCAATTTCAACTTTCACCGCATCATGTTTTGTTTTATCAACAAAGGTCGCACATCAATAAATGCACGATTTGGATTTGGCCCTAATATAGAAGAAATAATCAATCGCTTTAGCATTCCAAATGGGGGTGAGGATATTTTCAATCTGTCAATGAAACAGTCAAAAGACCTAATTATTGAAGACATAACTGCAGATGATGCTGTTAATTTGATACCTGGTTGGTATAGAAGTAAATTCGCTAAAAAATCATTACTCGTTTACCCCATTGTCGTTAAAAATATCCCAATAGGCCTGTTATATATTGACTCTATTGCACCAATAAATGTTTCCGATGAAAGCCGTCTTGGCCCGGTCAAAACCTTACGAAATCAGATTGTTCTAGCTATTCGTCAAGCATAATAAACACCCTCAAACGTAATTTTCTTTAACCATTCTCAGATGATAAATACAAATATTTGTATTTAAGTTACTGGTAATATACTTTTAAAGCTTATTTTAAGTAAACCCTGGTTTCACATATAAAAGAGAAAATAATGACTAACTAATGAGTAGTTAAAATGAAATAAATAAGGAAAGTTTTATTATATTGTATGCTTCATATCATAGTTTATACGAATATTTAAGCTGATATATAATCAGGTTAATTAAAAGAAACCACATATAAAAGCGACCAAAACACATACCAAACTAATAAATATAGAGCTAAAATTGATAATCTTAATAAAACCTATAAAAATACAACTAATCAAATAAAAATAAAATAAGAAAATAAGTATTAACTAAATTATAAGCCATGTCTTCCCACCTGTTTGGAGCATTTACTAAACATCAGAAACGAATATACTCTTAGATATTATATTTATAAATTATTTTAATTTATTGTTTTAATTATTGTTTTTATGTGTAGTTAATACAAATCTATGTTTTAATAGGTGAACATATAAAAAAGTGTTAATTTGGTTTCCTGTATATCGAATTATTAAACACTAAAAATGAATTAAAATAACAACACATCATGAGATTTAATATGAATGATTCTGTCGACATACAACCAGCAACGGACCGCCGCGCACGAACTCGTAGAGAAATAAAGCAACTGATTACTGAGCGAAATGAAGTCTTAGCACTTTATTGCAGCCTCGCTGGATGCGACGGTAGTAAAATATCTTCAGCAGACGATATTGATAGCGAAACATTACAGGAGTTTTGTCAGTTACTGATTGATTATATTGCAACCGGACACTTTGAGCTTTACAGCCGAATTTCAGAAGGCAAAGAAAGACGTAACGAAATTATTAAATTAGCCAATACTATCTATCCACGCATAGAGAAAACAACAACTCTTGCCGTTGAATTTAATGACAACTATGATACTGCGAATAGCTTTACAGCTGAGTTAAAAGATAAACTGCCTCAAGAACTATCAAAGCTAGGTGAAGAACTAGCGACCAGAATAGAGCTTGAAGATCAGCTTATCAATACTTTGCTAACTCCGGCAACCGAGTCTGAGGCGATGTTACAATAATATTTATTATACTCATCATTCTTGTGTGATACCCACCAGGAATGATGCTAGAAACGTTACCAGAAACGATTAGTTAAGAGTTATTTCAAAGACTCAATACTCTATTTTGGTTTTATAACAAAACAATGATGTATTTTGGGATTACGCTTGAAATCTTCAGGTATAGTCGCAGCAGTAATGTTTTCAATGTCAAACTTATCATTTAAAGTTTTATCAAGTTTAAATTTCCTGAAGTTATTTGAAAAGATAATAGAACCACCTTCAGCTAACAACTTTGATGCCGACTCAATTAAAAAAACATGATCACGTTGCACATCAAACATATCTTCCATTGATTTAGAGTTTGAGAATGTTGGAGGGTCAATAAAGATCATTTGATAACGATTATCTTTGTTAGCTTCATTTGATAACCACTTAATGCAGTCTGCTTTTATAAAATCATGATCATTAACCGTTAAGTTATTAAGTTTAAAATTTCTGATTGACCAGTTAATGTAAGTATTCGACATATCTAGACTAGTAGTTTTAGCACCAGCGGCTGCTGCATAAACAGAAACCGATGATGTATAAGAAAACAAATTTAAAAATTCAACATGATTTTTATTTTCTTTAACCCTATCAAAGACAAATTGACGAGTTAAGCGGTGATCAAGAAATAAACCCGTATCGAGATAGTCAGTAAGGTTCACATAAAACTCAAAACCACCTTCTTCTACCGTAAATACATTCCTGTCTTCACTTTGTTTCTCATACTGAGACAAACCTTTTTGTTGTCGCCTGGTTTTTACAACTATATCTTCTTTATTTAAACCTAATACTTCAGGTATAACATCAATCAATATATCGAATCGTTGTTTCGCTTTATTAATCTCTATTGTTGAAGGTGCCTGAAACTCCTGAACATGTACCTTGTCACCATAAACGTCAATTGCAGCTGCATATTCCGGTATATCGGCAGAATACAATCTATAACATTCAATTTTATTTTTACGTGCCCAGCGACCAATATGCTTATAATTCTTTTTTAACCTGTTAAGAATGGCATTTCTTTGCTCTGTATATTTGACATCTCGCTCAAGTTTTCTTTCAACTGATAATGCGGGCCTTATATTATATTGAAGCAATTTACACTTTATAGCACCGTTAAAGAAACTATTCGTTCTGTGTGCACGTAACCCAATATGTTTTATAAGTTCATCATTAGCTGTAAATAGAGCAATTTTCCAGTTAGGGAAATGCTCTCGCCAACACTCACCCATTTCAGAATATAAATGCGCTAATTCCTGCTTTTCACCTAATCGTTCTCCATAGGGAGGATTAACAACGACCATGCTATTTTGATTAGCACCTTCATTTTCAATAATATCATTACAACTTTCTGAGAAAGTTTTCTGCTCTAATGTTATTAGATCCTGTAAACCTGCAGAATGTATATTTTGTCTTGCTGTAGCAACAGAGTACTTATCAGCATCATAACCTGTAAAAGTATTCTCAATATCTGAAAAAGATTTAACAGATTTTTTAGCATGACTGTATAGCTGATTCCAGATTTCAGAATCATGGCCTTTCCAGTTAGTAAACCCGTAAATTTTACGTCTTAATCCTGGCGCTATATTCAGGCTCATCATCGCGGCTTCAATCAAAAAAGTTGCTGAGCCACACATCGGGTCAAGAAGATTTACGGGCTCATCGTCTTTACCAGACATCCAGCCACTTCTTAGCAAGATAGCTGCAGCCAGATTCTCTTTTAGCGGTGCCTGAACGCTTGAAATTCGATACCCACGTTTATGTAAAGGATCACCAGATAGATCTATGCTTATATCAGCCACATCATGATCAATGTGAACATTAACCCGTATATCAGGCTGATCTCTATCAACTGAAGGCCTTGTTTCATAAAGCTCATTAAATTGATCTACAATTGCATCTTTTGTTTTTAATGATGCATAGTGCGAATTGGTTATCTTTGATTGATTAAGTGTACAACTAACTGCAAGCGTGCCATCCATATCAACGTGTTGTGGCCAGTTTATTGTTTGTACTCCCTTATATAGAGCGTCATCCGTATCAGCATCAAAACTCTTTAATTTTAAAAACACACGACTGGCTAACCTGGTCCACAAACAGGCTTTATAAGCCTGTTCAAGAGACCCTGTAAAACTAACACCTGAGTATTCCTGAACCGCTGATTCAATACCAAGCTGTTTAAGTTCTTTTAATAATAAATCCTCAATACCTTTAGAACAGGTTGCAAAGAATGTGTTGTTATCTTTCATTAATTTGATGCCAGTATTGTATGAATTTTTTGTAAATCTTCAGGTGTATCTATTCCCGGTCCGGGTAACTTAACTGCCTGCTGAATATGAATTTTATGTCCATGATACATGGCACGTAACTGTTCAAGTTTTTCGATTGTTTCAAGATCACACTGTGGCATTTCACTATACGCATTTAAGAAACCAACTCGATATGCATATATACCTAAATGTCTTTGGTAAAGGTTTGATAAATATTCATCTCCTCGATCTCTATGAAATGGAATACTGGCACGACTAAAATATAAGGCATAACCCTCTATATCAGAAACGACCTTAACAATATTAGCGTCATGCATATCAACTACATCTGTAATAGGCGTACTAAGCGTTGCTATTGAGGCTTGTGAATTATTGTGTATATTCAGTGCAACTTGATCAAGTAACTCTGGAGGTGTAAGAGGCTCGTCACCTTGCAGGTTTACTACTATTTCCTGTTTTGACCACTGTTTTAACTTACATACCTCTGCCAACCGGTCTGTACCCGACTGGTGTTGATCTGATGTCATCAACACCTGATCACAAAACGTTTTAGCTACATCAAATATTCTGTCGTCATCAGTTGCAATTACAATGCTATTAGCTGATGATTTTTCTGCTACTTCATAAACATGCTGCAACATTGATTTACCGTTAATATCTTGCAGCGGTTTACCAGGAAATCGGCTTGAAGCAAATCTTGCGGGTATAACTATATGAAAATCAATCATCTTTTAATTATTCTTTATCTGTTTTACGAGCTTCTTCAATTAACATAACGGGAATTCCGTCTTTAACAGGAAAAGCAAGTTCACAGCTATTGCATGTTAGCTCGTCATACTTCTTGTTATATTCAAGTTTGCCATTACACTCAGGGCATACCATCATTTCTATGTGTTTGTTATCCATCTTCGTCTCTAATATCTTTATATTATTTTATTAAATATTGGTTGTAGCTCTGTAAGTGCTTTTGCCGTTAACTCAACATGTACAGGTACAGACCAGTGATTTGACAGTTCAAACCGATTGCATTTAACGGCATCTTTCTCTGTCATTAATACAGATAAATCATCTTCAAAACTCAGGTCATCAAAAATAAAGTTATGATGATCTGAAAAAGCATGTTTAATCACTGTAATACCGTGTTTTTCTAACATGGTAAAAAATCTATCAGGATTACCAATACCTGCTACTGCATGGACTGTTTTACCTGAAAAGGAGTCAAGCTCTACTGGTTTCATATTAAAATCGCCAACAGGCAGACAATCAGCAGCCTGTAAAGAAAACGCGGCCTGATTTTCATTACCGCCATTATACAAAACAATATCGACGTGCTTAAGCCTTAACGTTCTTTCCCTTAATGGGCCTGATGGTAAACACAGTCCGTTACCAAACATTCTCTTTGAATCAATTACTGCAATTTCTATATCACGTTTCATTTTATAATGCTGTAGGCCATCGTCAGACAGTATTACATCACAATCAAATTGTTTAATCAGCGTTTCAATATCCTGACGCCTGTTTGGCCCGACAACTACAGGACACTTTGTAGATTGAAATATTAATTGCGGCTCATCACCCACCAGAGCGGCGTTAGTGGCATCACTTACTATCTGAGGCCAGCTTTCAGCTTTTCCACCATAACCTCTGCTGATAATACCGGGTCGCTTGCCTTTAGACTGCAATATTTTAGCAAGCTCAATTATTAATGGCGTTTTACCTGTGCCGCCTACTGTTATATTACCAACGACTATTACTGGTAGTGGTGCTTTATAAGAATTTAAAAAGTGTATTTTATATAAAAAACGACGAACTGAACTTAGTAGACAAAAAAGACCGGATAAGGGCAAAAGCATTAATGAAATAAAATTAATACTGTACCAGTAATAATCAAGTCGTTTCATTAATCGCTTTCTATTTCTGACTCAGAAAACTGCATACTATGTAACACACTATATGCACCGCCTTTAGCTAATAAATCAACATGCGTGCCGGTTTCAATAATATTACCTTTGTCCATTACCACTATTTTATCTGCATTTTCAATTGTAGATAGTCTGTGAGCAATTACCAAAGTTGTACGGTTTCGGGTTAAGGCCTCTAATGCACTTTGTATGATTCTTTCTGATTCAGTATCCAGGGCTGATGTTGCCTCGTCCATTATTAAAACCGGCGCATCTTTGTATAATGCACGGGCTATAACCAGACGCTGTCTTTGACCACCCGATAATAAAACACCTTTTTCTCCTGTCAGCGTTTGCATTCCATGCTCTTGCCTATCAATAAACTCTTTTGCATGAGCTGATTCTGCTGCTTCATTTAATTTGTTCGCACTTATATCATCAAGCCCGTAAGTAATATTGTGTTCAATAGTGTCATTAAATAAAACAATCTCCTGACCAACATAGGCTATATGTTTACGCAAGTTCGCTATTTTATATTCATTCAGATCAACACCATCTAATAGTATTTTTCCATCGTAGCCGCTATATAATCGTGGAATTAAATTAACAAGTGTAGACTTACCACTACCTGACTGACCAACAAAAGCAACTGTTTCACCCGGTTTGATAGTTAAATTAATATTATTTAAAACCCGCTTGTCAGGCATATTTGTATAGGCAAAACTTAAATTTTCAAACTTTAATTCACCCTTTACTTTATCTGCCGAAAAGCTTCCATTATCGGATTCAGAATCCATATCGAGAAATGCAAATACACTTTCAGCAGCAGCTACTCCCTTTTGAATTACAGCATTGATATTTGTTAGTCGCTTCAAGGGTGCAAACAACATGGTTGCTGCAGTAATGTAGGCAGTAAATGTACCTACTGTTAAATTATCTTTAAGCCCCTCTTGAATAGCAACATAAATAATTCCGGCCAATGCAAACGCAACTATAATCTGTAAAATTGCGGTACTTAAAGAAGTGCTAACCATTAACTTCATATTCTGATGACGGTTGTGATCATTGTTTTTATAAAAACGATTAAGTTCATATTTTTGACCACCGAAAATTTTAACCACGCGCTGTCCCTGAACAGACTCTTCTAATACATGTGAAATTGTACCCATAGATGATTGAATGCGTTTAGATATGGCCCTGAATCGGCGAGAAACCAGTGTAACAATGACTGCCATTATTGGAGCTAGTATTAAAAATACACCTCCGAGCATAGGGCTTAAATAAAACATCCAGCCAATTAAACTAATCAGCATTAACGAATCTTTTATTAAAATTGTAACAGCCGTGGTTGAAGCGGTTGCCAACTGTTCCACGTCATATATAAAACGCGAAATGGTTTCACCCGTAGATGTACTGTCATAATAGTTATTTGGTAATAATATCAAACGCTCAAACATTTGTGCCCTGAGTGTTTGAATCACTTTACGGCCTATCCAGGTCATGCTGTAATCCGATGCAAAACCAGCAATTGCCCTGACAAGGAAGACAATTATAAACGCATAAGGTAAAAACTGAATAATTTCAGGGTCTTTATTAACGAAACCTCCATCTAGCAACGGCTCCATTAGGGCAGCAAAAGCCGGCTGAGATAATGCAACCAGGATCATGCTGAAAACAGCAAAAACAAATACTCCTTTATTTTGAAATGTATAGGACAGTAAGCGACCATAGGTCACCTTCACATGAACTTGCTCAGTTTCGTTTCGTTCTGTTATATCAGGCATAAACTATTTTGTACCAGAACTTTCTAGAGTTGAAATAGATAAACGAGTTAAACCAACCTGAGATGCGGCATCCATAGCGGTAACGACTGATTGATGAGGTGTTTTAGCATCTGCACGTAGTATAATCGGAATATCTTTGTTATCACCCGATATTTTAAGTAATGCCAGTTTTAGTGTTTTCAATTGTGTATTAACCAGTTGGCGTTCATTAATGTAATAACGCCCCTTAACATCTATACCAATCACTATTTTTTTGTTTACCTGTTGTGTCGCTTTATTTGAAGCTTCAGGTAAATCTATTTTCAACTTGGATGTTTTTTCAAACGTTGTAGACACCATAAAAAAAATTAAAAGCAAAAACACCACATCAATCAGTGGTGTTAAATTTAAATCAATCTCTTCTTTACGATCCGGTTTAAGATTCAAGCCGCTTTCCCCGCAGACTTCTTTTTAGTCTCAACAGAGGAAATATTTCTATTATTGTGTAAAACATCAACCATTTTAATGGCTTCTTCTTCCATTTTTACAACTAATTCATCGATTCGTCCACGAAAATAACGATGAAAAATTAGTGCAACTATGGCCACGGTTAAACCCGCTGCCGTAGTGACAAGTGCCTGTGAAATTCCACCTGCTAAAGGTGCAGCATTACCAACGCCTGCACTGGTAATGGCATTAAAGACTTTAATCATACCTATGACTGTGCCCAGTAAACCTAATAACGGAGATATTGAAGCAATCGTTCCAAGTGTATTTAAAAACCGCTCCATTTCATGCACAACCTGTCGACCGGCTTCTTCGATTGATTCTTTAATCCGGTCACGCTCAAGGTGACGATTATTTAAGCCTGTGGCAAGTATTTTACCTAAAGCAGACTGTTTGCTTATTTCTTCGATTTTAGCGCGCTCTAATTGACCTTCTTTAACCCAGTGCCAGATAGTTGCAACCAGATGATCCGGTATAACTTTCTTCTTCTGAAGGGTCCAGAATCGCTCAAGAATGATTGCAAAGGCAATAATTGAACCTGCGATAATGGGGAACATTAGCCACCCACCTGCTTTTACCATTTCAAACACGTATGCTGCCTCATTGAGATGTAATTATAATGCACACATAATACGTTATCAGAAGCGATGATTCCAATAATGTCTACTAACTTTTCTATACCGGCTGGTTTCAATTTCCTGAGTAGATTGCACGACAGGCGCTTTTATTTGAATCATCCCAGATTTAGCGGTATTTAATACCTGGCTGGACAGTTTTTCATAGTTTTTAAGCACATTTTGGGTAGGGTGGCCGAATCTATTTCTATAACCAGCAGACACAATTGCCAATTGAGGCCTTACTTTTTGTAACCAGCTTATTGATGATGAGGTATTACTTCCATGATGGGGTACTAAAAGAATATCGGTTTTTAACTGACTAGCAGAATATGTAAGCATATCTAGTTCAGCTTTAGATTCAATATCACCTGGTAATAGTAAACTAAAATACTGATTCCATACTTTTAGAACACAACTCCGATTATTAGAACGCTTATATGATGATTTTGGATGTAAAACTTCAAAATTCACATCGTTCCATGTCCATTTTAGTCCTGCATGACATATTTCTAGCACCCTGCCCTCTAAAATCCCTTTGCTTATAACACTACTTTCAGCAAGAATAACATCTGTTGTTATGTTATTTATTACGGACTCAGCACCTCCAGCATGGTCATTATCGCTATGGCTTATCATTAACATATCTAGTTTATTAAGTCCGATATAGTTTAAATAAGGCACAACCACCTTCTCACCTACATCAAAGCGTTTACTAAACTTAGCCCCTGTGTCGTATAATAACGATTGATCTCGGGTTCTAACGAGTACAGATAAGCCCTGCCCTACGTCCAGCACATCGACCCAAAATTGACCTTCTGCTGGTTTTGGATATTCATAAGTGAGTAATGGCAGCAGCAGAAATGCACCATACACACGAAAGACTAAGCCTTTAGGCAGTAACAACAAAATAACCCCGACTAAAGACAAAACACTATGTATTAACGGTACCGATGATCTTTTCCAATTATTGAAAGGTAATTCTGACAACCACGCCAACAAAAGCCAGATTAATTCGACCAAATCACTGATTACAGTAAACAGCCATAAACTTAATTCGGAAGAAAATAGAGAAATTAAACTCGCCGTAAGTGATAAAGGAACAATTAACAACCCGATTAAGGGGATGACTATCATATTTGCTACGGGAGATATAAGAGATCCTTGCTGAAACAACAAAATACTCAGCGGTAACATGCCCAGAGCAATTAGCCACTGTACCCTCACACTTTGATAAAAAGTATTTAAGTATAATTTCTTAACCTTTACTCTATTTGATGTCACCATTGATATAACCAGAACAGCTATAAATGAAAGCCAGAATCCAACTGATAACACACTCACGGGATTAACCAGTAACACAAAGATCAAAGCAAGTGCCAGCGTGTTTAAACTAAATGCTGGACGTTTTAGTAAAAGTGCCAGCATTATTACAAACAGCATGATAAATGCGCGTTGAGTTGGCACAGTAAACCCGGCTAACAACGCATAAAATCCAGCGACCAATAAACTCACAACCGCTGCAATCTGACTCTTACTAGCATATAAACAAAATGATGCCGGGATAAACCTGCTAATCAGTGTAAAAATAAGAACGGCCACCAGACCAATATGTAATCCGGAAATAGCCATAAGATGGTTCGTGCCAGTTAGTCTTAAAACTTGCCATTGATCAGGACTTATCTCACTTTTATGTCCTATTGTGAGTGCTTGCAAGAGACCACTATGGGTTTTATCAGGTAATGCGGCTAAGATACCTTGTAATCTCTCTCTGAGACTGTTTATTCCTTGATCTTTAATTTCAGTTTTAACATTTAGAACATTTTTTCTGACATAACCGGTTGCCTGTATGTTTTGCTCATACAACCACTTTTCATAGTCAAAACCGCCCGGATTATACATGCCATGAGGATTTTTTAAGCGAACCAGAAGCTGCCAGTGCTCACCGTTATGCACCTTTTCTTTTGAATAATACCAACTCAATCTTAGATATTTTGGTAAATTTTTATGTGATAACCCCCTTGTATCACCATTAACTGTTATGTAACGCTTAACCTTGAAGCCAAATCGCTGAGAGGTCTCTGTTACATCGGGTAGGCCTGTAACCACACCTTCAAGCAGTATATTCTGCCCCACCAATTCATCAGGTAGTTGTTGTAAAAAATAGAGCTGTGCAAATAATAATGCCCATAGATAACCAATAAAGAATGCAAAAACCATACGTTTAGTGCGCAACAGGTAAAAAAACCACAAACTGACAGGTAGAAAGATTAATATTTCAGCACTGCTCCAGAGAGGAATAGTTACATCAGGCTGAACCTGTAAAGCGCAGACACCCGCTAACATGGACAAAGCGTTTATAGGTAATGATGAGGCGAGCTGAGACGTCCCTGATTCAGACACAACTAAAATCCTTATTATTTGATCTGTCTGTTATAATTTATACTTTATAAGCAGGCTTGCCAAGTTAGTTGATGGCTCAATATGCTGCATTAGAGATTACATTAGCTAGAATTAAATCATGCCAAAAAAGTTTTTACGTAAGTGCCTGCCAGATCCACATAAAATCACCCAATCGAAATCATTACGAATATTCGGTAAATTTATTAATGAGCCAAATTTATGGCATATGAATCGAAAATCAGTTTCTATGGCATTTCTCGTCGGTATGTTTTTTATGTGGGTTCCACTACCGTCTCAAATGTTTTTGGCTGCAGGTGCCGCTATTTTATTACGCTGTAACCTGCCTCTATCAGTAGCACTGGTATGGATTACCAACCCTGTAACCATGCCCCCTATGTTTTACGCAGCTTATTCACTAGGAAACTGGATGTTAGGCCTACCACCCAGTAATATTGAATTTGAAGCATCATTTGACTGGATAGCCCAGCAAATGGACGCTATCTGGCAACCCTTCTTGCTTGGCTGCCTGACACTCGGCATAGTAAGCTCAATTACCGGGTTTACAGTTATTCGAATACTTTGGCGGTTACATGTCATTACATATATAAAGAACAAAAAAAATCGTTTCATAAATCGTAAGAATAAAAAAGGTTAACTATGGAAGATGTATGGAAGCCCCATGCAACCGTCGCCGCTATTATTGAAAGAGATAAACGATTTTTAATCGTTGAAGAAATGTCTGCTGGAAAAACTGTATATAATCAGCCAGCCGGGCACCTTGATCCAGGAGAGAGCCTTATAACAGCTGCTATTCGTGAAACACAGGAAGAAACAGCCTGGCAATTTACACCTGAATACATCAGTGGTATTTATCGCTGGGATCAAAACGCGACAGATCGCTGTTTTTTACGCGTTGCCTTTGTGGGTACTTGTAAAAACCATGATAAAGATCAATCACTTGATAATGGAATAATAAGAGCCATATGGTTAACTCGGGACGAGCTCGCAAAAAACACTGATAAATTACGCAGTCCTATGGTACTTCGCTGCATTGATGATTACCTTGACGGTAAAAAATACCCACTAGACTTACTAATAGACATTTAACAATGCCATTTACAATTAAAACCTTATTAATGATTTCTCTGCTCTTACTGAGTTATCAAACTTACGCAGGCCCACTTGTTAAAGTGTGCCTTGATGATGACTGCAAAAAACCGGCTGAAGTAACAATCAGCGAAACTTGCTGGTCTCAAGTTAAAGAGATCTTTTCAACTCCCTTTTCAACTGATAAAGATGAACAAGATAATATCATTACATCCATTTCATTAATTGAGTCTGATATTTATTCAGCTCTTTCAAAACACACAACTGAACAAGATGACGCTAATGACCTGTATACCTCTAACAGCATTAAGAATAACTATAGAAACACTAAATATATTTTAGGGGTTCTGTTAGATCAACACATGGTTGAAAAACACTTTATAAGAAAAACAATCACAATTACAAACTGGGCAGGTTTTGAAAGCAATGGTTTATTGCTTCAGTCACTTACAGACTCTAAATTATATATCCTAGAATCTAATAATACACAGCTCGGCTCATCTGCAATAATAAAAAGCTTTAAAAAGAATTCTGATAATACTTCAGAAATCATCAAAATTAATGATACACCTGAAACCCGTGACAGTGAAGATGAATTCGAATAACAAAGCCAACAATCAAAAAAAACTTGTTATTGTCGGCATGTCAGGTGGTGTCGACTCATCTGTTGCTGCGCTCGTTTTAATAGAACAGGGTTACAATGTAGAAGGCCTGTTCATGAAAAACTGGGAACAGGATGACAATGAAGATTATTGTGCTGCTGCAGAAGACTTAAAAGACGCACAACAAGTTTGTGACAAACTAGGAATCAAACTTCATAGTGTTAATTTTTCTGATCAATACTGGGATAGAGTTTTCAAGCATTTTCTCGATGAATATTCTGCGGGAAGAACACCGAATCCGGATATATTATGCAATAAAGAAATAAAGTTTAAAGCTTTTTTAGATTACGCTCTGCAGTTGGGGGCGAGTTTCATTGCCACCGGGCACTATGTAAAACGTGGTGAGTCAGGTAATGAATATCAGCTATTAAAAGGTCTTGATAGCAATAAGGATCAAAGTTATTTTTTATACACCCTTAACCAACAACAACTTAAACACAGTTTATTTCCTGTTGGAGATATAGAGAAACCTGAAGTACGTAAAATAGCTGAAAAGAATGACTTTATAACCCACAATAAAAAAGATAGTACGGGTATCTGTTTTATTGGCGAGCGTAAATTTAAAGATTTTTTACAAAAATTTATACCTGCACAACCCGGTCAAATTAAAACACTGGATGGACAGGTAGTTGGTAAGCATCATGGGCTTATGTATTATACACTTGGACAACGAAAAGGCCTTGGTATAGGTGGTGTTAAAAATGCCAGCGAAGAACCCTGGTTCAGCGTCAAAAAAGATCTTCATGAAAACACCTTATATGTGGCTCAAGGCGATGACTCAGCTTTATACCATACTCATTTAACAGCATCTCAATTGAGTTGGGTAAACAATAAAATGCCTGATCTACCCTACTCCTGCAAAGCAAAAGTACGCTACAGACAAGACGATCAGATTTGTACACTAGAAACCATCAAAAACGGGTCAATTACAGTCAGTTTTGAAAATGCTCAAAGAGCAATCACTCCAGGACAGTCAGTTGTTTTTTATCATGACAACATTTGTCTAGGTGGTGGCGTAATTGATACCATGTATAATTTATAAACATATTTAGAAAATACAATCATGAAACACAGTCAACAAGACAGAACTTTAGCACTTGCCGGTATTTACCAGTCAGTTGTATTAGTTAAAGAAGTAGCTAACACTGGTAATGTATCTGATGCTCATTTAGCTTCAATTTTAGAGACATTATTCAGGTTTGACGCAAAGAATGTCATGAATGTGTACGGCGATGTATCAGTGATTAAAAAAGGACTGTTAACATTACATGAGCAATTAAGCGGTGATAAGAGAAACATAGATATTGAATTAACACGCTATGTCATTAATATTCTACAGCTTGAAAAAATATTAAGAAAATCGCCTGACTTAATGGATAAACTCAGTTCTGAGCTTGAAAACACACAAAGTAAAATTGAGTATTTTCATATAAGCCATGAAAATGTAGTTGCCAACCTGGCTGATATCTATCAGCAGATCATTAGCCCTATAGGACCTAAAATAATGGTTCAAGGTAGCCATACTTACTTATCACATTCTAATAATGTCAACAAAGTTCGTGCTTTGTTGTTTTCGGCTATTCGTTCTGCGGTACTTTGGAGACAGTGTGGCGGGAGTCGCTGGCAACTTTTACTATCCCGAAAAAAATATATTGATAGTGCTGCATCACTATTAAAGAAACTTTAAAGATATTGTAATTATAAACTAGCTAAATAGAACTAATATTTTATCTTTATAAAAGCGTTTTACTTTTTTGCTAAACACTTCAATTCGTGTTTTTTTATAATATCTTTTATCCTCTTCAGATAATAATTCCATTTTCCTGTGGCACTTATGTCTGGCCCACGCATTAAAATCAAATTGCATTGCCAGTTTATACAGATACATATTTATAAAATGAAAACCACCCTTCTTTACTATTGAAACACCAAAATCTATAAGTTTAGGCTCATCATTATTAGTAATAAGTAAGTTTTCAGATCGCTTTAAATCAAAATGAGCAACATCTCTTGAATGCATTTCCTTAATTGCATCCAGCAACTTTACAAAATATTCTGATTCTGGCTTCGGCCGTCTCTGCCTTATAGTCTGACCTTCAATGAATTCAATGACTAAAAATTCATTATTTGCCATTCCATAACAAACTGGAATAGCGGCTAAACCCTGAAGCTTTTGATAGATTCGGTATTCATGGCGTAATAACGCTAAATTGATGGGGCGAGTAAGGATATTTCCGAGTGGGGCTTTTATGACGAGCTTATGATTTAATTCATTAAACAGCAGGGTTTTCCCCTGATACCCTGCTGATAATGCATATTGATCTGATTCAAGGTGATTTCTAACCCATTTGGTTAGATCACTTTCTGAAATAAAATCCAGATTTTCTAACATTTAATTTGTATATAGAAGATATAGACAGCCAATTAAATATACAACAATAACAGGCTCAGCATTTTGCATCAGGCTCTTTTTAAAAGACCAGGCACTTTTAGCACTACCGGCTTTACTTCCAAACGTTGGGATCAGAGCATGTACATTTTTAGACCATTCTTCCCACTCTGCTCCGAAAATGCCACGCAGTTTATTATCTTCATAAGAAATTGTTGGTGGATAATAAAAGGCCAACAATGCTGCCATTAAGACAAATGACCACCACTGAGCCGAGGCTATTGAAAAACCAACTAATAACAGTATATTTCCAACATAAAGAGGGTGACGGACATATGCATAAGGCCCCGTAGTTGCCAGCTCTTTATTTTTCATAACATAACCTGATGCCCACATGCGTATTAGCTCGCCAAAAGCGGCAATAGCACCTCCAACAATGAATAACATAGGTTCGTATGTGCCCAGAAGGCTCACAAGTAATACAAAAACAACTGCAAACCATTGACGCGATTGTTCATGGTAACGCAGTGTTAGAATTATTTTTTCCAGACCCGTAGCGTCTGAAACCTTATCGGCACGTGACATGTCTTACCTTTCATTCAATATTAATTTCGGGCGTATTTTATAGTATTGTTATATGTATTGATATGCTCAGTTCCAGTTAGGCATGAAAAGACTGTTAATTGTCGGGATTTGATGGTGAAAACGAGGACTGAATAACAAAAATACGCTTCTAAAGAGTCAATCGAGCTTAAAAATATCAAAATCCATTAAAACACCTCTAAACAGACTCTTACAATCGCTTAAATCAGCTTTTGTAAGATAGACTTAACACTTAACATACCCTTATTTACAATTTTTAGCATTTCAGGATGCTCTATTTTTGTAGTACCAGCGCATCCTGCTGCCCAATTAACAACCAGAGCACAACAGGCATATTCGATATCAAGCTCACGAGCCAAGGCCGCTTCGGGCATTCCCGTCATGCCAACTATATCGCAACCATCTCTTTTTAGTCTTAGTATTTCAGCAGCTGTTTCTAATCTTGGGCCCTGTGTAGCAGCGTAGACAGCGCCATCTATTAAATCATTAGATACAGCCAGTAACCTGTTCCTTAAAGCTTTTGAGTAGGGTTCAGTAAAATCAATATGCTGAACGGTTTCTAACTCATCTTCATAGTATGTATGTTTTCTTGAGTAGGTATAATCAATAATCTGATCGGGTATAACGACTGTTTCAGGCGGCATTGTCTCGTTAATACCTCCTACAGCAGCAACTGATATTATTTCTTTAATACCCAGCTCCTTTAGGGCCCAGATATTTGCTCTGTAATTAACTTTATGAGGTGGAATATTATGCTGCAAACCATGACGAGCCAGGAAAGCAATTCTAGTATTATTATATTCAACTAAAATAATCTCAGAAGATGGCTTTCCCCAGCGATTAACTAAATTACGTCGATCAATTTCTTCAAATCCATCTAACTGGTATAACCCTGTTCCACCAATGATTGCTAGCTCAGCTGAGAATTCTTTATCATTCATTTGTTGTTACCTGATACAAAAATCGTAATAGTGATAAAAAGCGAGAAAGTTAAGACTCTTTAACAGCATAAATTGCATTTAAATTACGATGAAAACCTTTATAGTCCATTCCAAAACCAAATACATATCGGTCTGCGACACTCATACCGACAAAATCACTTTTTATTGCCGCTTTAGGACGAGGGTGATTTTTTTCTACTAAAACAGCAGAATAAACATTGTCAGCATTTTCAGATTTACAATATTCAATTACAGCCTGCATAGTATGCCCTTCATCAAATATATCATCGATAATTAATAAAGTTCTGGCTTCTAAAGTGTTTTGCGGTTTTGCTTTCCATTGTAAATCACCACCCATTGTTTTATCTCTATAACGAGTAGCATGTAGATAATCAATCTCAACGGGAAACTTTAGTTTTGTAATTAAATGACCACTCAGTATCAAACCGCCGTTCATAATAGGTAATACAATTACGGGTGAGGTTATATCTGACAGTTTATTATTTATCTGTTTTGCTAATTGATCTATTGAGTTTTGAATTTCACCTGCAGTAAAAATCAAATCTGCATTATCTAGAATCTGTTTTGCCTTATGATATTTTTCCATTTTAATATGTAAATGTTACGACACTATCATCCATAGATTCATTTATAATGTAGGCACCACCAACTGTTTCATCTATTTCAGGGATTATGTTCTCACCCCAGAACTTTAATGCGGGTGTACACACCTTGAATACTACGCCTGCAGATCTGGCCTGTTTAATATGATCATATACACTCTTGCTATCTTCTTCTTTTAAAACCAGTTTTTCTGCCTCTCCCTTCATTGCTAACTGACCTGCCTGTCCTGTAAATAAAACTTCTACTTCATACTCCATGGCTGCAGCTACTGTTGCTTGAAGTAAAGGCGGTAATATTTCAGCTGGGCGTTGTGTATCAACATTAGCAATGACAACTAATAATTTATCAGCCATTAGTCTGGCGCTCCTCATATGGCATAGTCTGCAGATGCAGTGTAGATGTTGGGAAGGCAAATTCGGCGCCATTAGCTTCGACTATGCCAACAATTTTTAATAATACATCCTGTTTGATTTCATGAAACTGAATCCAGTCAGTTGTCTTTGTAAAGGTGTAAATAAAAAAATCAACGGAAGATGATGCAAAACTGTTAAAATTAACAATTAAAGTCTGATCACTATCAATATCAGGATGATTTTGTAACATACTTTTAACTTGATCAATTATTGATGACATTTTGTTTATATCATCATATCTTATACCCATTGTTTCCTTAATACGACGATTTGTCATACGTGAAGGATTTTCAACTGAAATATTGTTAAACACGGAATTAGGAACATACAGCGGTCGTTTATCAAATGTACGAATACGCGTTAGACGCCAGCCTATATTTTCAACGGTACCTTCTATTGCTTTATCGTTCGATCGAATCCAGTCACCAACCTTAAACGGTCTGTCCAGATATATCATTAAACCGCCAAAAAAATTTGCTAACAAATCTTTAGCTGCAAAACCAATTGCTATACCACCAACACCACCGAATGCAAGAATTCCCGAAATACTATAACCTAGCGTTTGAAGTAGAATCAGCCCACCTGTAATAAAAACAGAAATTCGAACAAGTTTACCAATAGCGTGAACGGTATGTTGATCAAAGTCCTGCTCCTCATCTTCAAATTGCTTTTCAATCAGAATGTCTTCTGCACCACGTATTAACTGAAGCAAAAAGTAAATTAATATGGCAACTACTCCGATATCACGTAACGGATCGATAACTTCAAAGATTATCGCCTGACTCTGGTGTTTCACTATTTCTGCAGCAAAAAGTATACCGAGTAACCAGATCAAATATCTAAGAGGGTTTCCAGCCGCATTTACTAGTAAATCATCCCAAGGGTTTTTTGTTATTGTTAATTTTTTATGTAGTTTTGAAAAAACTCGTTTTTGTATAAAACTAATAATAAGTGTTGTAAATACGATAAAAAAAACCTGAGTCATCCAGATTGAATCACTTGCAAGTTCAAACTCGTTTAATAATTCTTTTAAAAATTCCATAATCACTAAATTTTTTATATACAGTTATGTTTAAGTTTAATATTAAAACCTGAATTTATACATCCAGTTCTAGATTAGGGCTATCATCAAGTTGCTTAATTTTATCTACTACTTCTTTCCATTGTGATGATGCCATTAATTCTTCTCGCTTAATATCACCACGTCCATGCATTCTGATCAATCGCATTTGAGATGCCGGATTTGAATAACCTTCAAGTGACTCCAAAACCTGTTGAGATGCATCAGAATGATTACATACGAGCACCATATCACAACCTGCTCGTAACGCTGTATCGGCTCGTTGTGCAAAGTCTCCGGCAATACCCGCAGCTTCCATACTCAAGTCATCGCTAAATATAACTCCCTGAAAGTTCAAGCGATCACGTAAAATATCCTGTAGCCAAATACGTGAGTAACCTGCAGGCTTATCATCAACAGTCGGGTAAACAACATGTGCAGGCATTACAGCAGCCAAACCAAAATGTATCATTCTTTCAAAAGGGATAACATCTTCCATCATAATATCATTAAGTGAACGATGATCGACAGGATGCGCGGTGTGCGAATCCTCTTTAACGGATCCATGACCAGGGAAATGCTTACCCGTTGCCTGCATACCAGCCTGGTGCATACCTGACATATATTCATGTGCCAGTTCAGAAATTACTTGAGGATTTGAATGATAAGCACGGTCACCAATAACACCGCTTAAACCAATACCGATATCCAATACAGGTGCAAAGCTCATATCTATGCCAACAGCACGGCATTCAGCGGCCATTAACCAACCACAATCATAAGCTAGTTTTTTAGCCTGTTTTTTATCTTCGGCATAAGTTTTTCCATAAATGGCAGCAGGAGGTATATGCGTGAACCCTTCACGAAAACGCTGTACACGGCCGCCTTCATGGTCAACAGCAATCAGGAGGTGCGGCGTACGTAAGTTATGAATTTCTTTAATTAGCTCACTTATTTGCTCGGGTGATTCATAGTTTCGAGTGAACAAGATTACGCCTCCCGTTTGAGGATGAAGTAACATTTCGCGTTCTTGTGGGCTGATTGACGTTCCGACAAGGTCAAGCATCACCGGTCCAAGTGACATTTAGATTTCCTTCTTAATTATGTAATTAATTTTGGATTATACAGAATTGAACAGGAGCCGCATTAGGAATAGGTTTTTAAACAATTGATTCCGCAAAACGCAAGAACCGTTTCAAGGTGACGATCAAAGCCTGTGAATTCATGACCACCTCCTTCTTCAACTATTGATGGAACAGCCGCATACTTCTCAAGAGCCTGATTATAATCCAGAACTTCATCGCCGGTTTGTACCATTAGAAGATACCGGTCAGGCTTACTTATATCTTTAACTTTATACTTCCTAAGCTGATTTACATGTTCCATAGTGAGCATATACTCTTCACCAGTATATATATTTCGGTTGTAACCTAGATAATCCTCAAATAGCTCATAAGGCTTAACCGCGGGATTTATTAATACGACTCGGCTATCAAACTTTTCAGCCAGCCAGGTAGCATAATATCCACCAAGAGAACTACCAATAAAACATAAAGGACGCATACCATTGTGCTGCTGATATTTTTGCACCAGACGTATTAACTGATCCATTGCTATTACCGGATCAAAAGACAAAGCGGGTATTTCCAGCATATCAGGCATGTTTATTTTATCCGCATAGGATTTAAGCAAACTTGCTTTAAATGATTCTGGAGAACTGTTAAACCCGTGGATATAAATCAGCATATATACTTCTATAAAGATAAAGTCATTTTTTGTCCCTAACTTCAGTATATAAGATAATTTTAAATTGTCTGCAGAAAGAGTCCAATAATTACTAATAAAAGTGTTTATTTTGGATTTTATTCCATTTTTTGTAATAAACAGACAGAATGTACTGCTATACCCTCTTCTTTGCCTATAAATCCTAATTTTTCAGTCGTAGTCGCTTTGACATTAATACAATTAATATCGGCGTTCAAATCCTCACAAAGCTTAGTACGCATAAGGTCTATATGAGGCGAAATTTTAGGCGCCTGAGCTATAATGGTGACATCAAGGTTCGATAAAGCAAAACCTGATTCAAGCACTAATTTATAGACTTTTTTTAATAAATCTCGACTATTAGCATCTTTATAAGATAAATCTGTATCTGGGAAATGATGACCAATATCACCTAACGCCATTGCACCAAGCAAAGCATCACATACAGCATGTATTAGGACATCACCATCAGAATGCGCTTTAAATTGCTTATCATAGGGTATTTTAACACCTGCCAAAATGACATGGTCTCCTGCTTCAAATGCATGCACATCATAACCGTGACCAATTCTAATCATTGTTTCCTCACATTATCTTCTTTATTACTACTCGGTATGTGACCCATAAAGCTGCTTGTAAACACCTTCTCTTTGAACCATTTCGTCATGTATACCTTCATCTATAACTCGACCATCTTCAAACACAAAAACCCTGTCAGCCTGTTTAACGGCACTTAAGCGATGAGCTATTATTAGCGTAGTCCGGTTTTTCAGGAAATCCTGCATTGCCTGGTGTAATTTAGATTCTGTTTCAGTATCCAGCGCTGAGGTAGCCTCATCTAATATCACAACTTTAGGCTTAGATAAAACCAGGCGGGCAACGGCTATTCGTTGTCTCTGTCCCCCCGATAGTCTGACGCCGTTACGCCCTACAATAGTATCTAATTGATCAGGTAAATCTTCAATCGTGTCTTTTAGCTGCGCAACCTCTAGTGCCGCCCACAATTGAGCATCATTATATTGTTTACCTAAACTTATATTATTACGAACGCTGTCATTAAATAATGCAGGATGCTGTAAAACAGTAGCAACATTTTCACGTACGATATCAAGTCCAATTTTAGTAACGTCTACATCTCCAAAAAACAAATTCCCTTTGGAAGGTGTATACATACCTAAAAGTATTTGCACTAACGTTGACTTACCTCCACCACTAGCCCCTACGATGGCGACCTTCTCGCCCTTTTTTATATCAAGTGATAGTCCATTTAATATAGGCTCACTTTTGTTATAACTAAAATGAATATTATCTACGCGTAAACTTACACTTTCATGATTCTCAAAAGGATCACTATTGTGTTCATATTGTGGTTCGGTATCAAGTTTAAGTAGATTATTCAATCGACTAATAGCTGCATTGGCTGAATAATAACTATATTGCATACTGAGTACTTCCTGCACTGGTGACATCATAAACCAGAGATAGGCGTATACCGCAAACATTTGACCAATTGATAAATCAGAAAAAATCACCATTAACATACTTACAGCTCTGAACACCTCAAAGCCCATAAGAAACACAAAAAATGAAACACGATTAGCTGCATCACTTTTCCAGCTAAATGATGATGAATGAGTTTTTACAGCCCGTGCTTTATCAATTACTCGTTGTATATAATGCCGCTCTCTATTAGCCGAGCGAATTTGATGTATAGCATCTAGTGTTTCACTTAACGACTGCTGAAATAGCTCAAAAGCAAAATTCTCCTGCTTTTTTAAGTGTTTTACACGTCGACCAAGTACCATTGTAAAATAAATGACAACCGGGTTCATCACTAATATAAACAGGGCTAGCTGCCAATGAATCCACAACAAAATTACGGCTACACCAATAATAGATAATACAGCCACAACAAATTTACTTAATGCGTTACCTATAAAGCCGTCTACTGCTTCAACATCAGTTACAAGGTGCGATGCTACAGTGCCACTACCCAGTGTTTCATATTCAGACATAGAAACGAATTGAAGCTTGGATAACAACTTCAATCTAATTTGATATGTTATTTCTTTAGCAATTTGTGTAAATTTTAGGGTCTGCCAGACGGCTAACATCATGGATGAAAAACGTAAAGCAATGGTTAAGCACATAATTGTAAGTATATAAAACGCAGGACTCCACCAACTTTGTGGAAATACAGCATTCATTGCTTCTATCAGGAAACCGGGCTTATCTAATAAAACCTCATCAACCAGCAAAGGCATTAACATGGGTACGGGCGCACTGAGCACAGCAGCAAATATAGCAATTAGGTTTGCTTGCCACAAACTACGTTTATAAGATTTAGCCGTATTGAATATTTGCGACCAGCTAATACGGTCTGCCTGATAGTTTTTATTCATATAGTAGATATTACAACATTGATTGATATCGAGCAGATATTTTTAGATTTGATATTAACACCCGGATAAATAGTCATCTATAAACCCTTAAATAAGCTACCTATTGAAAAATGCTGTTTATATAACGAAACACATTATATTTGACCCGATGTTTTGAGATCTAAATAGGTATTTGTTAATGATAAAGCAAGTTGTTCGGGTAAAGCATCGAGTGTGTTAACTCCACTATTACGTAGCTGATTAACCAATTTATCTCGCTTTGATTGATATGCATGAGTTGAAGCAACGGTTAATGCATCCTGTAAATTAATAACAGGTTGATCCAGTCTATCAACTATTGCCTGCTCCTGAAGACTAGCTACAACGACTTTATGGTATTTTTTAAGTAAGTGAACAGCTGCAAGCAAATCATCACAGTCATCATCGCGAAGATTAGTGAGTATCAGCACAAGGGAGCGTTTTCGTTGCCGTATAACAAGATCACGAGCACCAGATGAGTAATCAGGAGCCGCAGGACCTGGCTGCAGGTCAAATATACCATTGAGTAATGAGTTTATATTTGCAACGCCTTTAACAGGTTTGATCCATCGCTGATCCTCATGACTAAACGTTGATACACCAACTGAATCACCCTGTCTTAAAGCAACATAGGAGAGTAACAATAAGGCATTTAAACTGTGATCAAAGTGTGACAAGTCACCATCTTGTGCGAGCATTCTGTGGCCGCAATCCATCATTACAATTATTTGTTGATCACGTTCATCCTGATATTCACGAGCAATCATCTTGCGCATTCGGGATGACGCTTTCCAGTCAATTTGTTTTATACTGTCGCCTTCTCTGAACTTACGTAATTGATGAAAGTCCATTCCCTGCCCACGACGCCGGTGTTTTAAAATTCCCATTAGACTGAGATGATTTTCTGTTGCTAACAAAGCATATTCAATTACAGGAGCATAGTTTGGATAAATGCGCACTTTGTCTCGGAGCGATAAAATATGACTATATTGCCAAATTAAAAATGGTGAGGAAAGCAAGCACTCTATTTTATCGAGATTCAACATACCGCGTAACAAAGGTTTTAGAAAATAAGACAATTCTGCAGTTTCATTAGCTTCAAGTAACAGCCTTCTTGGCATGCCTTGAACATCAGCGTGTTCAGGAAAATAATCATAAATATCTACAAGCATGGATGAGGAATTAACATTCTTTACAGATAGATTAACCTTGTGTTTGACCCCTACAGAAAGGGTTCCCATTAAACTTCTGTTAACAACGGGTGGTAATATTTTATAAACCAGCCACAAATCAAATATTGAGAAGAGCAGAACGAGCGAAACTGTAACTGCCCAGACTATTTCAAGCTCTGGCCAGATGCTTGATATCAAACCTAAAAAAACCAGCACAGTGATTAAC
>Ga0316204_10003714_pt1 | contig 29606 bp, 31 predicted proteins | sample 6monrhotite_MG_2_FD_205661 | JGI IMG/M metagenome (GOLD analysis project Ga0316204, IMG submission 205661) | Microbial mat bacterial communities from mineral coupon in-situ incubated in ocean water Damariscotta River, Maine, United States -... | ecosystem: Environmental > Aquatic > Marine >...
TTGGGCTATTTTTGAAGGAGTGTGAGTGGCGTTTCAACAACAGTGACCCATCATCTCAATTATTGCAGTTAAGACAATGGGTTAGAAACTATTTGAGATAGTTATCTAGGACAGCCCCTAATTTTTTATACAATAATTGGCGCCAAGGTAATTATCTGAAACATGGCAACGGCAATGTCCTTTGATGGTCAACTTCAGCACGGAATAGGAAAACTGAGTCCGGCAGAGCGACGCGTCGCACGCTTTTTTCAACAGAACCGTGAGCAGGTTCTGATTGCATCGGCAGCCGCATTGGCGGAACAGATTGGAACCAGCGACGCGACTGTGGTTCGGACCGTGAAATCGCTGGGATATTCCGGCATGGAAGAAATGCGACAGATTCTCGCCGGAGAACTGCGCCAAAGCCTGTCCCCTGCCGGACGAATGGAGCGCACCCTCAATCAGGTCGGAGATGACTTGCAGGCGGCTTTTGAAATGACCCTGGGAATTCATCAGAATTCCCTGGAAAATTTGAGACGGGATATTTCGCCGCAGCAGTTTCGCAATGCCATAGAATCGATTCTCGCGGCCCGGCGGGTATTCATTTTTGGCATTGGTCCATCCAGCGCAATGGCGGAATATTTCCGAATTCAACTGGGGCGCTTCGGGATTGGTGCGCAAAGCCTGACCGATACCGGCGTGTTATTGGCGGACGGCATACAACAGTTTAAGGCGGGCGATTTGCTGATGATCTTTGCCTACGGCAGGGTCTATCGTGAACTGGCTGTTCTGCTGGACCAGGCCGATCGGAAGGGACTCGGCAAGATTCTATTTACCGACACGTTGGGCCCTGATCTCAGGGGGCGGGTCAATCTAATTCTACCTGTCGCGCGTGGATCGGCAGATATGCTAAGTATGCATACAGCCACCCTTGCCCTGATTGAGGCACTGCTGGTGGGGGTTGCAACAGAACGACCACACGAAACCATCGACAGCCTTGAAGCCCTCAACAGAATGCGATCAGCTCTGGCTGGCAAAAGTATGGACTTGCCGTCACCGTCAACCGGTAAATGATCAGAAGCCGGTTGGCTTGAACCGTCTGCCCTTACTTGGAATCTTCTGGAACAAGAGGGTCAGCGGCGTCCAGCGTCGCGGTATAGAGTTCTTCACTCGATATACCGAACCCGCTCATCGGCAGGAATGGTGATTTGGCTTTTTCGCCGCGGCGACGCTGCATAATACGTATGATAATAAACACCGCCAATAAGACATTGATGCCAATGATATAGAAAAACAGCCCGGACGGGCCGATCACCGCCATCGCTTGCGCCGCCAGAACCGGGCCGATACTGGCGCCAAATCCGTAGGCAACAAGTAATCCGGCCGCAACCTGTACCAGTCTTCCCGGATCAGCCAGATCATTTACCTGCGAAGCCGAAAGTGCGTATATTGTAAAGCTGAACCCGCCATAGATAGCGGCGGCCAGAATCAGCACACCAATCGGTTGACTGATCGCCCAGATAACGGCGGCAGCAGACACCGATGTCGCCATCGCCGCCGCCAGCAGGATGGAACGACGGTCGAGCCGGTCGGAAAGCCGGCCGATCGGGAACTGCAGCACCATTCCGCCCAGAATAGCGGCGGCCATGAAGGTAGAGACCTCGGCCAGCGACAATCCCATTTCCCGACCGAAGACCGCACCCATTGAATTCAGGGACGAATTTGCCAGTCCGGCGCAAATGGTTCCGAATACGCCCACAGGCGAGATTGCGACGAGATCCCGTAATGGCAGTCGCTGCGGTGAACTGGGCATCGGTGCACTGGCACGTGTCAGAAGAATGGGTACCAACGCAAAGGAATAGATGATGGATGCAATAACGAACAGTTGAAACTGGGCGGGGTCACCGATCAGCATCATCAACTGGCCCAATCCTGCTCCCAGATAATTGGTGATCATGTAAAGAGAGAGTACTCGCCCCCGCGTCCTGTTGGTTGCCCGTTCATTGACCCAGCTTTCGACCACCATGACCATTCCGGCCATACAGAAACCGGCAATGACGCGCAGCAAAAACCACACGACCGGGTCAATCAAAAGAACGTGCGCCAGAACCGCGACCGACATGATCGATGCAAACGCCGCAAATGCCCGAATATGACCGACGGCAGCGACGACCCTTACGGCAAACAATGCGCCCATCAACATCCCGACGAAATAGCCCGCCATGACAAACCCGGTTACGCCGGTCGAAAAACCCTCATGGCGGCTTCGCAAGGCCAGCAGAATGCTGATCATGCCGTTCCCCAACAGCAACAAACCGTAACTCAGCAGCAGAGAAGATATGGATTTAACAGTATTCCACATGTCATCCTCCGCCCATCTGGTCGCCGAGAAAACCACGGCTGTGCGAGTGCGTGCCATTCATCAGTGGGTTTCCGGCCTCATCTAGCGGGCGGTCGCAAATTCCGGGAACAGGCCTGCCAGACCATCGGCCGACGCCGCGCAAACGCCGCGCTCGGTTATCAGCCCGGTAACCAACCGACGGGGGGTCACATCAAACGCATAATTTGCGGCTTTCGTGCCACTCGGGACAATCGAAATTTCCTGCATTGAGCCGTCGGCGGCCTGTCCTCGCATATGGGTGACTTCGCGCTCATCCCTCTGCTCGATAGGAATTTCCCGGACGCCATCGGTCAGCGTCCAATCGATGGTCGGACTTGGCAATCCGACATAAAATGGCACCCCGTTGTCTTCAGCTGCCAATGCCTTGAGGTAAGTCCCGATTTTGTTGCAGACATCGCCGGTTCCGGTCGTCCGGTCGGTTCCGGTGATGACCAGATCAACCTGCCCGTGTTGCATCAGATGCCCCCCGACATTGTCGACGATCAGGGTGTTGGGAACTCCGTGCTGTCCCAATTCCCAGGCGGTCAGACTGGCACCCTGATTGCGGGGGCGGGTTTCATCGACCCAGACATGTACAGGTATTCCGGCGTCATGGGCTTTGTAAACCGGTGCCAGTGCCGTCCCCCAGTCAACGGTTGCCAACCATCCTGCATTGCAGTGGGTGAGGACATTTACCCCTCCCTTCGCCAGCAAGGGTTTGCCCTTCTTCTCCCAGACCGCACGGATCAGGCTGGCCCCGTGCTCGCCGAGTCGGGAGCAGATTTCCACATCCTCATCACAGATTTCAGCCGCTCGGGTATATGCCGCGCGAGCCCTGCGTTCCACCGGCAAGGGCGCCAGAACAGATTTCATTTCATCCAGAGCCCAGCGCAAGTTAACCGCTGTCGGACGTGTCGCATGCAAACGCTTGTAGGCGGCGGCCATCCCCTTATCACTTGGGTCACCCCACATTGCCAGGGCCATCCCGTAGGCGGCAGTTGCGCCAATCAATGGTGCTCCGCGGACCCACATATCGGAAATGGCGGTACAGGCATCTGCGAGATTGGTCAACGGTACCACTACAAATTCGTGAGGTAGCCGGGTCTGATCGATTATTTCTACCGTTTTGCCATCTTTCGCCAACCAGATGGTACGGTAGGAATTGCCATTAACTTTCATGGTGTCAGCCTTACGATAATATTTTCAAGGGACCGTCATCGGTAAAATTCGTTAAATCCATCGGCCAACACGTGACTTGTAATCCAGGTAGGCCTGCCCGAATTTTTCAGCCAGTATTCGTTCTTCGTGGACAATGAACTGGGACTCAATCAGCCGGTAGAATCCCGGCACAATCACAACCGACAAGCCGTCTCCGGTGACCAGCGCGAAACCGGCCAACCCGATACCCATTGCCAGATACATCGGATTTCGGCTATAGCGGAAGAGTCCCTGATCCACAATCGACGTGCTTTCGGTAAAGGGCCGCACCGGCGTTCCGGCCACGTCAAACCGGCGCTTGGCAAGCCCCGCCATGACAAACGCCGCCGCCAGCACAACCCATCCGAACATTCTAAACTGTGACGGAAACCCAAGCGGTGTCGGATACACGTAATGCAGCACAGCCATTGCGGCAAGACCGCCAAAAAACCAGAACGGAGGTAAAATCTTCTGGATGGGGTTTGCTTTGAATTTGGGGGCCTGTGACATTTCCACTTACTCCAGGACCCGGCCGGCGACGGCATCGAGCTTACGGATCAATTCCGGGTCGCGAGCCTCGGGGGCGGTAATCAGCGCCGCTTCCAGTGCCGTCTGGCAACCCGCATGACAGGAGACCGATCGTCCGGACAGTTTCGGAGCCGTTTCCTTTACCAGGTTACGCCCTTTGTCTGCGTTATCCATCAGCACCTTGATGATAGCGTCGACCGTTACGTGATCATGATCCGGGTGCCAGCAGTCAAAATCCGTTACCATCGCAACCGTCGCGTAACACATTTCCGCTTCTCGGGCCAATTTGGCTTCCGGCATATTAGTCATTCCGATAACGTCACAACCCCAACTACGATAGAGGTTGGATTCAGCCAGCGTTGAAAATTGCGGCCCTTCCATTGCCAGATACGTCCCACCCCGTTGATAGGGGATGTCGAGCACCTTGATGGTTTCCTCAAGCGCATCACCGAGGCGGGAACATACCGGATGACCAAGCCCCACATGGGCGACCAGTCCGGTCCCGAAGAAACTCTTTTCACGTGCGAAGGTCCGATCAATAAACTGGTCTGCAATCACAAAAGTTCCTGGTGGCAGCGTATCCTTGAGCGAACCACAAGCCGATATGGACAAAATTTCCGTGACTCCGGCCCGCTTGAGGCAATCCATATTGGCCCGGTAGTTCAATTCCGACGGCGGGATACGGTGTCCCCGCCCATGGCGCGGCAAAAAAACCATCGGCTGACCATTCAAATCACCAAACAGCAATTCATCCGATGCATTCCCGAACGGCGACTCGATCCGTTGCCAACGAGTGTTTTCGAGACCGTCAATTTCATACACACCGCTTCCGCCGATGACACCGATGACCGGTGGCGTGCCTGTTTCATTCATATTCCCGGATATCCTCGTCAGTTGATCCTGTTGGGCAATCGTGATTTGTCAGATTCTCAGCGAATTTATTTGGTCAGATTCTCATCAAACAGTCGCAGCGTCCGCATACCGGCGATATCCGCTGCGCGTGGGTTGAACGCACCACGCATGTCACAATGGAACCCGTGTTCCGCGTCGTACACGTATACGCCAACATCGGGATGTGCGTCGCTGATCCCGGCCACATCCGTCAATGGAATGGAATGATCACGTTCACCGAAATGCAGGATCGTCGGACAACCCGGCCGTTCTGAAATGTGGTCGGCGATCCCGCCACCATAATAACCGGCCGCCGCCTGGACATCCAACCGGCACGCCGCCAACCAGGTAACAAATCCGCCCCAGCAAAACCCGGTAATCCCCACTTTTCCGGCGTCGGCAATGGCCTGTCTTGCCGCTTCCACATCGGCCAGAACGCTATCCAGATTCCGGTTGGCCGATGTCTTGTGATCGCGCCCGGCAGCAATATCCTCCGGCCCGTAACCTGTTTCAAATCCACGTTCAAAACGGTCATACAGGGCGGGAGAAATCGCTCGGTACCCCAACGCCGCATACCGTTCAGTTACATCCCGAATGTGGGCATTGACGCCGAAAATTTCCTGGATGATGATGACCCCGCCCCTCGGCTCCCCTTCCGGTTCACACAAATAAGCCAACAACTCGTGACCGTCAGCCGCTGTCAAGGTGATGCTGTTGCCCATCCTTTATCTCCTCCCGGTCCCCTGGAATATCCCGCTTGCCATTCGACACCGTGAGACTAGACCGGATTTCGCTGCCAATAAAGTATCATAAATGCTCGCAATAAGTGTTGCTTCAATCAACGATCGACAATCACGGAACATGCCATTAAAGTTGTACCGGTCAGTGGGGTTCAAGAACAGGAGGCAGGAATGAAAATCAGACGACATGTTCGTGTCTTTCTGCTCGGGCTGGCCGTGTTGGCGGGCGTTACCGGCTGCCAGACACAGGGCGGATCAAAACCCGGTTCATCGGCCCCGCAATCGGCGGCTGAAAAGCGGATTTCCCAGGATTTTTATCTGCCGTTCTACGACCAGGCAGACCATCTGAAATCACTAATGGATGACAACAACCTGACAGATGCGGACCGCCTGTACGTTGAACAAAAAGCTTTTTTTGATGAACACCACAAACAGCAATTGGCCACCCTGCAAACGCTGGCAACAAAACTGAACGCAAAACAAAATCAGGGTCTGAAATCTGCATCGCAACAATTCACCGCCAATTTGTGGCCGGCTCCACCCGCACGCTGGCATGATGTCCGCACGTCTCTGGAACTCGTTCAGAACATCGTGAAAAACTACCCGGCGAAAGGATTGCTCGCCGATCCTGAATTCAGAGACAAGCGCGTTGCCGTTATCAGTGACAAACTCACCCGCCTGACATCCCGTATCAAGACAGACGCGGTACAGCAACTAGCGAAATACGACGTGTTTGGCGCAAGTGTGTTTTTTGACACCTACCCGGTCGAGCTGAATTCCGCCGATGTCATGGAAAACGCCTATTCGTCACTTCGCAACAGGCTGTTCGAAGCCGATGCCAGCCAGTTGGAACACTTCGCAGCCAACTATCCCAAATCTCTGCTGGGCAAAGACAACTGGACTGAAATCAGTTCCCGTTACCTGAAGGTATTGCTCGGAAAAAGCAAACACTCTCCGCCGGAACTGGCGGACGTTTTGAAGGCCGTCAAAACGGCAGGCAAACATGGTTTCAAGGCAAAGTCTGTGCCCGGGCTCCGAATCGGGTTTATCGAGGTTACCAGCAAAACATTGCTCACACAGGGCGCCATCGATTTTCCGGCCTCAGTTAATATCGACTTGCCGGTTGAACCGTCAAAAGTTTCTCTGGACAAGGCTTTTGATGAACAACAGGCGAAACAATTCGACTATTTGATCATCTTTGATGTGGCCGTCGCAAAGGCAAGTCGGCGTGTCCTCAAACTGACGCCGATTGAATCGACACTGCTGGCCGGGTATCGGGATATTGACAACCCGGAATACGCCATGGCGCAACAAAATGTGGAGATCGAGAAGATCAACTTTAATCAGGCCGCCATTTCGGCAGCAGGATATCATGGCGAGGGTTTTGCCGCACTCCTCTCCCAATACTCTGCAAATTCCAATCGGAACAACGCCAAACATCGACTGGAACTGTCCATGCAGGCATTGTCGACCACGCCAAAAACGATTCAAAAACCGGTCTACCAGAAATATACCTTCAACAAGGCCACACTGGATTCACGAAAGGCGATGACGGTACATTTTTATGTAATCGACCAGCGCCGGAAAACCTATTTTAAATCCACTTTTGATATCAATGAAAAAGAACGATTTAACGTTGCGTATGACATTAACCGGGAAGACGTGAAACGCGACAAAATCATCAACTCGTATGCCACCGAAGGCGATGTTGATGAATTCGAGAAACGCCCCTCCAGCGTCAAGGTGTCGCAGCTCATCCGGCAATATATCGCCCAGCAATCACAATCCAGAAAACTCCAGAACCTGACGGTATTGAGGACCGAAATGTTGTCGGATAAAAATACCGCGTTGGCGAAATACAAGGCAAACTCATTCGATGCGCGGCCTCTGAACGACCCCCGCTTTGACAGTGTTGTAGTTGTTTACGCTGGGAAGTTCATGGGAACCGGTTTTTTCGTTAAACCGGACATCGTTCTGACCAACTGGCATGTCGTCGAGGAAATGAAATTTGTCGAAATGAAAACCTATGACGGGCAGGAAACCTTCGGCAAGGTGCTTGGCAAGGATGTCCGCCTTGACCTCGCCCTGATCAAGGTTCAGGCACGCGGGAAGCCTGTCAAGTTCTATACGAACAACACCATCGACCTGGGAGCAACCGTTGAGGCAATCGGCCATCCTGAAGGTCATGAATTCAGTATCAGCCGCGGCGTGGTAAGCGCAGTCCGCAAGGAATTCAGCATCAATTTACCATCCGGTGCCGGGCAAAAGGTTCTTTATGTTCAATCCGATGTCGCCATCAATCATGGTAATTCCGGCGGGCCAATGTTCCTCGGCGATCAGGTTGTTGGCGTCAATACCTGGGGAGAATCGAAATTGAAAGCAGAAGGATTGAATTTTGCCGTTCACTATTCTGAAGTTCTGTCATTTTTGAAAGAACACCTGCCCGGGTTCAGGGTACTCACCAACTGATGGAGCCAACGATGACGAACACACGCCCACGGTCCCTTTCCGGAGCTGCGTTGTTCCTGTCAGGTGCCTTGCTACTGTTGTCTTCCTGCGTCGGCCAGCAGACAACCCGTATGGGTATGGTAAAAGACCCGAAAACCGGCTTGATGTTCGGCTCGGTCGTCGGTCGGAATATTGTTACCGACGCATCGTTTTACAACAACAACAAGATCAAGGTCCGGACCCGGAATACGTCGGGCGACCGGGCATTCGGATTGCGCGAATTCACCGACGAGTTACGCAAAACCTACGCCAATAACGGCTATCAGCCAACGGCGGAAAACGACTTTGGCTTACTGGTTGACGTCAACGTCATGTACAGCGGTCAGATTCAGCGCAATATGTCCAGCCAATACGCGTTGCTCGGTGCCGCGGGCGGCGGCATTGCCGGCTATCGTTCTCAGGCCAACGCCGGCACCGTCATTGGCACGGTTGCGGGGGCAACGCTTGGCAGTATTCTTGGCAGTTTTGTCACAGACGACACTTATATTATCGTCGCCGATGTGACATTCGGGATTATCAAGAAATACAATAAATCGAGCAAAACCGTAACCTTCAGCAGAAGCCCCAAACTGAGTAACATTGATGATACAGACGACAATGAGAAAATTATCGCACGCGGTTTCAAAAAGACGTATCACACCCAGGTCGCCGTCTATGCTGGCGGACGCAATGTCAGCCAGGCGGAAATTGCCAATGAAGTCCGCCGGCGGATCATTCGCATTGTCGGAGACTTTATCTGACGGTCAAATGACCAGAACAGATCGGTTGGCATCCGTTACTTGTGAAATTCAATCGACGTCAGAATCTTCATAGCGGCACGTTCCGAGATAACCTTGCCTGTCGGCGCGCAATAATACCCGTGAATGGCTCCGTCGCCGACCCCTTTCGTCCCCATCGCGCCCAGGCGAAGTCCCTCAAAAAATGCCAGGCAACTGTTCCCACTGACCGTAAAGTTTTGTCCTGAAACAACGCCGTCCTTCGCTTGAACATTGTAGGTCTGGCCTAATTCCAGATTCATTCCTTTTAGAACGGGGTCCAGTCTCAGTAAGGAAACGGCAAACGGGTAACGCGTTGCCAGATAGTTCGCTCCGTTAAAATCGACGACCTTCATCATCAGACGTAGGGGGTGTTCTGTCCCTCCCCATGAAGCCGATTGCAGCCATACGCCGGAAGAATATACCAATTCTTCGTAATGTATGTCGGCGTTTTCCTGATCAGGAAGTGTAATTACTACCTTGAAATCAGAGGCACTCACGGGACCGTTTTTAGTAACGGGATCAGGAATTGCACACCCCGCCAACACCGCTACACCCATCACTGCCCGTTTCAGGCGCATGAACCTTTTCCCCTGCGGGGGCCCTGGATAGGGAATACTGTATCCGTCAACCGACAGTATTCACCAACTCACCCCCGGTGATCAAGCCGTGTTCAAAATTAAACATTAAACTTGAATAACAGGATATCGCCATCGACAACTATGTATTCCTTGCCTTCCTGGCGCATTTTACCAGCATCCTTTGCCCCCTGCTCTCCGTTCAGGTCAACAAAATCCCGATAGGCGATGGTCTCAGCCTTGATGAAACCCCGCTCAAAATCCGTATGAATAACGCCCGCTGCCTGGGGTGCCCTGGCATTGCGATATACGGTCCAGGCACGTGTTTCCTTCGGACCCGATGTGAAAAAGGTAATCAGGTCCAATAGCCGATAACCGGCCCGGATGACACGTGCAAGACCTGTTTCCTGCAGTCCCATCGATTCAAGGTATTCGGTCTTTTCAGTTTCATCTTCAAGTCCCGATACTTCTTCTTCAATCTGGGCCGAAATCACCACACTTTCCGCCCCCTGACGGCCCGCCATTTCAGCGACCCTGGAGGAATGAGCATTGCCATTGGCGGCGGCATCTTCATCGACATTGCAGACATACAGAACCGGCTTTGAAGTGAGCAGTTGAAGGGCACGAAACGCCTTGAGTTCGTCAACTGCAATATCGACCTTTCGGGCCGGAATGCCCTGTCGTAATCCGTCCAGCACCCGCTCGACGATCGCAAGTTGTTGCCGGGAATCCTTGTCACCACCCCGCGCCTTTTTCTCGAGGGGCGTCACCCGCTTTTCCAGGCTTTCCAGATCAGCCAGCATCAATTCCGTCTCAACCGTTTCGGCATCCCCGATGGGATCAATGCGCCCCTCCACATGGGTAACATTTTCATCTTCAAAACATCGCAGCACATGGATCACTGCGTCCACCTCGCGGATATTCGCAAGAAACTTGTTTCCAAGGCCTTCGCCTTTGCTGGCCCCGCGGACAAGACCGGCGATATCCACAAATTCAAGTTGTGTCGGAACAATTCTGGCCGATTTTGTGATCGCCGAAATGATCGCTAGTCGCTCGTCAGGAACCGCAACCCGACCGGTGTTCGGTTCTATTGTACAGAATGGGAAATTGGCGGCTTCCGCGCTCGCCGTCGCCGTCAGTGCATTGAACAGGGTGGACTTACCGACATTCGGTAGACCGACAATACCGCAGTTAAATCCCATTTTTTGTGTCCCTGTCTGTTGATATCGGCTTGTTTGCCGTATCCGGCTTGGCGCGGGGTGGTTTCATTACAAGCGCGATTCGCGTCATAAATCCCGCATTATCTCCCCTGACCAGGTAGTCGACTTCCTCGGCAATCAGAGGAATCAGTTGATCAAGCCACTCCTGATCCGATTTCGCGAAATCCTTTAGAACATGCCCGACAACATGACCCTTGTCCCCCGGATGGCCGATCCCCAGCCGAACCCGCCTGAAATCCGGCCCAATATGCGCCTGGATCGACCGAATGCCATTGTGTCCGCCATGCCCACCACCTTGTTTCACCCGGATTTTGCCAGCAACAAGATCGAGCTCGTCATGAAATACCAGAACGTCGTGTGGTCTGATTTTATAGAAGCTCATCGCGGCCTGCACCGCCCGTCCGGACTCGTTCATATAGGTCATGGGCTTGAGAGCCAGAACCTTGTCCGGGCCAATATTTCCTTCCGTCAGGGCACCCTGAAAGCGGGTTCGAAAGGGGCGGAAGGCATGGCGGTGGACAATCTCATCCACCGCCATAAAACCAATATTATGCCGATTTCTTGCGTAGTCTGTTCCGGGATTACCGAGCCCGACCAACAATAACACCTGGCTGTTCCTTCACTGACCGAAAAATCAGTCTTCTGCTTCTTCTTCGTCGGCAGTTTCTTCCACTTCTGCATCGTCTTCACTGTCATCGGAGCTGACAGTCGGCGCAGCGATGGTTGCAATGGTGAAATCGCGATCCGTAATCGTCAATTCAATATCGCCCGGCAATGTAACGGCGCTGATGTGAATGCTGTCGCCAACATCCAGCCCGGCGAGATCCACTTCGATCTCTTCCGGAATGTGTTCCGGCGAACAACGCATTTCAATGGCATGACGGACGATGTTGAGAACACCGCCGCGACGAATGCCGGGGCATTCTTCCTCGTTGATAAAGCTCACATTAACTTCCACCACCAAACGTGTTTTCTTGCTGAACCGCATGAAATCAATGTGTAGGGGCCGATCTGTCACCGGATCCAGTTGCAGATCACGCGCAAGGACACGGTGCATCTTTCCGGCAATGTCAATTTCGTAAATATTGGAAAAAAAACCGGCGCCTCTTATCTGTCGCATGACATCCAGTGGCGCCAATGAAACCAGGACCGGATCCTGATTATTTCCATAAATTACAGCTGGGACACGACCCGCACGACGGGTCGCTCGGGCTGCCCCCTTACCTGCCCGATCTCGCACTTCAACGGCGAGCGAAATGACTTCAGTCATGAACTTCTCCTAATCAATGTTTCGGCCTGCCTCCAGGGGTGCTGGGGCCGCAGTTTGCCCAGATCGGGCGCGGCATTCATACGCGCCTTCGGCGGTTGGGTCAATCAGGGAATGGCGACGGCCGAGCCGCCGGAAGACGCCTAGTCAAACAAGCTGGAAACGGAGGATTCGTCACTGATCCGCTTCATCGCTTCTGCGATCAGTGGTGCAATTGTCAGTTGCTCCATATTATGAGAAATCCGCATGGCTTCTGTTGCCTGAATGCTATCAGTCGTCACCAGTCGATCAAGCGGGGAGGCGCTGACCCGGGCGACCGCACCGCCCGACAGAACGCCATGTGTCACATAGGCGGAAACCGAAACAGCGCCGGCATTTTGCAAGGCGACAGCGGCGTTACACAGCGTTCCGGCAGAATCAACGATATCATCAACCAGTATGGTTGCACGCCCGTCAACCTTGCCGATGATGTTCATGACTTCCGAAACGCCGGCTTTTTCACGACGCTTGTCAATGATCGCCAAATCAGCACCCAATCGCTTGGCTAGGCCCCGTGCCCGCACAACCCCACCGACATCCGGAGAAACAATAACCAGTTGTTGTCCATCATAACGCTCTTCAATATCCCGTCGCATGACCGGAGCGGCATAGAGATTATCCGTCGGAATATCAAAAAAACCCTGAATTTGACCGGCATGCAGGTCCAGGGTCAAAACCCGGTCTGCGCCCGCCTCTGTGATCAGGTTCGCCACAAGCTTGGCGGAAATCGGGGTCCGTGGACCTGACTTCCGATCCTGTCGGGCATAGCCAAAATAGGGGATTACCGCCGTAATTCGCCGAGCAGACCCCCGCCGCAAGGCGTCGCACGTGACCAGCAGTTCCATCAGGTTGTCATTGGCGGGGTAGGATGTCGACTGTATGATGAAAACGTCTTCGCCTCGCACATTTTCTTCAATTTCCACAAAAACTTCCATATCGGAAAAACGGCGGACGCTGGCTTTCGTCAAGGGTAGATTGACATAGGCTGAAATGGCCTCGGCGAGAGGGCGGTTGCTGTTACATGCGATGATTTTCATCTGCTCGGAATACCCCGATTAAAGACGTTCAGGCCCCTCACACTCCGGATGACATCCCCCGCTTCATCCGCGAAGAGGCCCTGCGCCGGATGAGACGCGGCGAAATCTAGCAGTGTCCTCGCAGACTGTAAATGCATACATGCGCGCTTCTTACTGGTTGGGAGGTGGTGCCCGACCGGGTTCGCGCGGCAACGGCGGCAAGTTCGGAAATGCCGACGTCCGCCCCGCCTGAGACAGTCGCGTTCCCCGCTTGTCAAACAGTTCCTGAATTCCGGAGACTGCCGCATCGGCGACAACATTGGCGACGCGCCCCCAGGGGCCGTCAAGACTGCCTGCTGTGACGGTGTTTTCCTGAACGGCCTGGCCGACCTCATCGCCGTGCATGGTATTTACGTTCCAGACGATCCTTGCCTGTTGCCGCCCATTGATTATCGGCCCGATTGCCACGCGGCCCACAATTTCATAAACCGCCTGTCGCGGATCATCCGTTACGGTCAAATCCTGTGCGCGTAGTGCCTGCCGGATCGACTGCATCAAACTCCCGTTACCGTTCCCCGGGGCACCGGTGACGCCACGTATGAGGAACGATTGCTTCTGCCAGACAACCGGCTTCAGCCGCGTATTGTCGGGACCGGCATCTGCCGTCCGCGGGTCCGTCTGCGGCGCCATGTCCGCTGGTTGCGCGGCCGTCCCTTCCGGTCGCATTCCCCCGGCAGGCAAATTCGCACGTTCGCGGACAGGATATTGCGCATCAGGCATTTCTGTGGTGTTGGCGGACTGACTGATTGCCGATTCCTTGACGGGTGGCAAATTGCCGGGGGCAGCTTTTGTGTCACGCGGGACTTCCACTTCGGGAATTTCTTCAATTGGCGCTTCCCCTGTACTGTCCATCTCCGTCAGGCTGGCGGCTGGTTCCAGTCTAACCGGCGCGGTCAATCCGCTGCCAGAGGGTCTGGCGGCAATATCGTCAGATGTCAGCATATTCGAGGACATGCCCTCCGGCACTGACTTCCGCTTTTGTGTGGGTGTCCGATCGGACGAGGCGAGCGGCGTGTTTTGCAGCACCTCACTCGGCATTTCTGCGGGCGGCGGTGCGCCTTTCACCGATCCTGCATCCTGTGCCAACAACGGCTGACCGGCCTGCCCGGAAACCATCTCAATCACATACGGCTCAGCCTTCGCGATAATAAGATTAACCGCCTCAACACCGCCCTTGCGCCACACATCATGACTAATTTCAACATCATGGCTAACACGGGACAAAGGTTTTCCAGTTGGTGCGCGCAATTCCCAGAGGACCGATAAATCGACAACGCCATCGTGACGGGATTTTTCCCTGATCGCCCCATAAACGGTGAGTCCGGTGGCATTGGGAATTTCTGAAATCACGGCGGGTCGGGTCGCATCCCGAAGTGATGCCGCCAATGCGTCGGCCAGAATTAATGTTGCCGGCTTGCCGATACCATCGATGGGAAGAACAAATACGATGCGTGACGTATCTGCCAACGGCGCATAGGTTTCATGACGGATTTCCGGTGGCGGCGGAAAGTCTGTTTTGCCAGCACATCCGGAGACGAACAATGCCAATAACAGCACCATCCGGGAGATATTTGAATTCCGCCGCATCAACTCACACCCACTCCGGCTATCGCTCGGACATACCAGAAAAAACTGACGCCTCGACACTTGTCTATGATGCCGCTCACCTGCTTCTATCGTACTCAAACTGTAACAACATGTCGTCAAGTATTCACAAAATAGCCGATGTTACCAGAAATCCTGGCCACAGCATGAACGGATGGAAACACTTTCTGAAATTTGCATCCATATACCACTATTATTTGGCCTCAAGTGACGGTGGTGGAATCATCGGCTCTCCATCTTTTCCGACGCCGGGATATATCAATACCCGATTTGAGTTTCCGACACGATTTCCCCTGCCGGCTTTGCGGGTGAGGATATCCCGAATGGCACCGACGGCTGCGGTTGCGATCATGACGGCGGTCTGTCCCCACCGGCCATCGAAGGTCCCCCCCGGTACACGGTTGCGTTGGCGTGCGCGGCCAACTTCATGACCATCCGGGCGGGTCAGAACCCAGGTCACCTCCACTTTCTGATGACCGGCATCGGCAGGGTCTACTCGCACATTGCCGTTCAGAAAATGCTCCGCCTGCGACGGTGTTTTGACGACCTGCAAACCTGCATCCATCAAGGCAAATCCAATCGCGCGGGATAGCGAAAAATTGCCATCGCCTGGCGCATCAATTATCGGTTTGATCCAGATTCCCTTACGCACGGACGGGTCCGATCGAACGGAAACATTTTCTCCAAGAACCAGTCTGGCCACAATTTTCGCCGTTTTTTCGCCGATTTCCCGAACGACCTTGGGCGAGCCATACTCCCACTCCATTGCCGTACCAGTGATCGGCACGGACTCAATGCCTGCCGTTATTCCGTCCCGTGTGGTCAACACCCATTGAATCTGGTGCCCCGACAACTGATTCCCTGAAACCGGCGAATCCACCACATCTCCATCCAGTACAAACCGGCTCGTTCCGTGATCATCGGCGTATGCGATAATATCATATCGTGTGACGGCATCAACGACCGAAGCCGTCAATAATCTGGCCATTGGTAGCGACACGCCGAGAACCGGGTTGACCGACACATCCGCCGGAACGCCTTGATCAATCAGCGGATTGGGTGCTGCTTTGGAGGCAGGCTGGAAGGGACGCGGCAACGGCCCGCAAGCGGTCATCAATATGGCCGTCAGAAAAACACAGGCATATCGCGACAACCGTTTCTGAAGCATCGCCTATACTATCACACAGGTCGTCAACAGGCCCAGCAACAGCAACAGTAAAAACATCGATAGATACGGCACTGATCTACCTCACCACCATCGCCAGCGGTGCTTGTGACAGACGCTCATGTCCGTTTTCAGTCACCAGCACCGTTTCTCCCAGCGTCATCGCCAGCCCCGCCGCCTCGTCAAATAAAATCATATGGCAAAAAATCACCATACCGGGCGCAAATTCGACCGGATTGTCCGCATACAACATCGGCCAGTCCATCCAGTTCGGCGCAAACGTCGTGCCCAGCGAATACCCGCAGGCATTCAGTCGGCAGTCCGACAAACCGGCACCATCCAGCACCTGACAGTGGGCCTGAAAAGCCTGGCCGAACGTGTTCCCCGGTTTCACGACATCCTTGACAGCTTCCAGTGCATCCAGCGCGGCGCCATGCATACTGATATGACGCGGGTCCGGCTGTCCGACAATGAATGTTCGCATCATTGCCGTATGATAATGGCGATAAACGCCGGCCCATTCCAACGTCAGTTGATCTTGTGAATCCAGATGTCGCCGTCCCGTTGCATATCGGCACAGCAGCGCATTTTCTCCGGACCCGATAATGAATTCATTGCCCGGATCATCGCCACCACCCTCAAAAATTGCGTTTTGCATGGCGCCGAGAATTTTGCCTTCAAACGACCCCGCGCCGGTTTGTTCAACCGCCGCATCGAAGGCGGCGTCTGTCAGCGCGGCGGCTTGCCGGACATATGATATTTCGGCAGGGCTTTTGATGACCCTGATCCGACTGACCAGTTCGGAAGAATCCTGCAATACACAAAATCCGTCGAGCGCAGCAGTCAGGCGCTGCCCGTTGCGGGCAGTCAATCCGTAGGATTCCCACTCAACCCCCAGTCGGCAACCTTCCATTCCATGCTCGGCAAGAATATCTTTCAAATCACTGGCGGGCGACGCCGTTGGGCTATCAACCCAAACCCGAACGTCATCGATAACAGAGGTGATTTTCGCCTGAAGCCGGTCTGCGGACCGGGTCAGCAGCGTCATTGTTCCATCACTACCCAGATACAGGCATTGGAAAAAGACATAACCAAAGGTATCGTACCCGGTCAGGTAATACATGCTTTCCTGGCGGAAAATCAGTATTCCGTCCATTCCCGCCGCGACCATCTCGGCGCACACACGACGGCACCGGATCGCCAGTTCGTCAGTCGAGAAATGTAGCGCCATAAGTCATTTACCCGTTCAATACAATCGCCGACAATCCTCGCCCGTAATCCATTTCACCGAGATGGGTTGTACGTCGAAAGCTGTAAAACCGCTGCGCATCACTGTAGGTATCCATGCCGACATCTTCGATGTGGTGCAAGCCAAGCAAGGCCAGTTGAAGGTTCACATAACCCGGCAAATCAAACTGAAAATGCCCATCCCGTTGTGACGCACTGAAAAACTGCCCGTTGTCTGAATCAGCGTCGACAAACACCTGACGAAACTCGGCCCCGACCTCATAGGACGTCTGATGAATGCAGGGTCCGATCACTGCCGATATCCGGTTCCGGCTCGCACCCTGTTTTTCCATCTCTGTCACGCAGTTCTGCAAAACACCCGCCAGTGCGCCCCGCCATCCCGCATGCGCCGCCCCAATGACGCCATTTTCCGGATCGGCAAACAACACCGGTGTGCAATCGGCGGTCAAAATACCGATCACCAAATTCTTCCGGGTGGTGACAATGGCATCCGCTTTCGGTCGATCATTGATGTCCCAGATCGTGTCGGCAACCACGACATCGGCTGAATGGGTTTGATAAACGGTATTCAGGAGATCCCCCCGACTGCCGATTTTGGCCATCGCCCGATGACGATTTTCGGCCACATTTACCGCTGTATCCGACGCACCGTAACCACAGTTGAGAGACGACAGAACGCCCGAACTGACGCCGCCCTCACGGGTAAAAAAACCATGCCTGATAGCAGGAAAACGGGCAAACGAGTCAACTGTGATCATGCCGTTGCCTCGACAAATCCGACGGGAGGCTCCAGGTCCGGGCCGGTCACGGAAATGACCTTGAACAAGGTTCCCATTTGATTCGCGTGGGTCAACCGCTCCCGCCCGGATCGGATGGCCTCCGCCTGCGCCGGTGTGGCCCCTGCAATCAATCGTTCCGCCCGATCGGAGATCCCCATGGTTTCCAGAAAACGGCCCTGCGAAATTGGACCGAATGCCTGTGCGCCGCTTTCAACCGCCACCGTGATCAGGGCCTCGAAATCCACGTGCGCCGTCAGATCCGCCTGTCCGGGTTCCGCCAGCACGTCCGTATAGGAATGATTTTTGACGGCCTGAAAGGTATCGCTCACGCCGCTTTTTGCATAACCGTAATCAACGATCAACGCGGCACCGCGATCGGCGTTCAGACGTTCCGACAGAAGCCGCATGTAATTCAGCGACGCAGGTGATACCTCAACCACACTGTCCATTCCGGCCTGTGCCAGTTGTTTCGGTACCAATGGATGTACAAGTTGGGGCGATGACCAGCCGACCCGCAGCGATTTGCCATCCGATTTTTCATCGATTCCCACCAGCCGTTCACACCAACCGTCCGGGATTCGCTGGAATTGCCGGATCGGCAGGGCATCAAAAAATTCATTGGCAACAATCAGGGCCGGACCCGTTGGCACCGTGCCCAGATGAGAATGCCAGGTCGGGCTGAATTCAGATAAAGCCTGTCGTTGCAGGTCGGTCAGCACCGGACTTGTCTCGACCAGATGCAGTTGAATGGCATCCGTAAAACCGGAAACCCCTTTGGCAACACGCATGATATCGCTCATCAGAGTCCCCCGACCGGGGCCCAGTTCAATCAGATGGACGGGGCCGGGCCGACCTAGCGCCAGCCACTCAATGCTGCACCAGAGCCCAAGCAACTCTCCGAACATCTGCGAAATGTCCGGTGCGGTAATAAAGTCACCGCCACGTCCAAAGGGATTTTTCCCCATATAATAACCATAGGTCGGATGCCCCAGGCATTCTTCCATATATTGCGCAATGTTGAGCGGGCCTTCTCGGGAAATACGCTGACAAAGATGTCCAAGCAGATCACCCATAATTTATCGCTGCGCCTTTTTGCGTCGGAAAATCAGATACAGGCCACCCAGAAACATGGGCAGGGACAGCCATTGCCCCATGGTCGATCCGAACAATAGAAATCCGATCTGGGCATCCGGTTGACGGAACAATTCACCGACCATGCGCGCCAGGGCGTAACCGGCAATAAACACCCCTGTCGTGGCACCCGGTCGTTGTCGGAAGGACTCACGGCGCCAGAAAAGGTTGACCAGGGTAAACAGCACCAACCCTTCCAGGGTCGCCTCGTAAAGTTGACTTGGATGGCGGGCATAGGGTCCGTGATTGGGGAAAACCATTGCCCAGGGCACATCCGAAATACGGCCGACCAGTTCGCCGTTGATGAAATTGGCAATGCGCCCGAAAAAAAGTCCGATCGGCGAGACACAGGCCAGCGCATCGGCGAATCTGAGCGGGCAGATTTCACGCTTCCGGGTAAACAGGATTCCGGCGACCACAACCCCCAGGAACCCGCCGTGGAACGACATGCCTCCTTGCCAGACGTATAACATGTAGATCGGGTTCTCGAGATAAAACCCCAGTTGATAGAACAGGATATAACCGATCCGACCGCCGAGAATAACACCGAGTACGGCCCAGGTCAGAAAATCGTCGGCGTCCTGTTCCTGCATGAAAACCGGAACGAATTTCGACAGGCGGCGCAGATACCATATGCCCAAAAGCAGTCCGGTGATATAGGCCAGCGCGTACCAGCGAATGGCGACCGGGCCAATCTGAAAGATAATCGGATCAATGTTCGGGTAGGGAATAACAGCAGGAATCATGAGACGTAGATATCCTTTTGATCCAGATATGTGGAGATATAGGTGTGAACACCGTCTTCCAGCGTTGTCATCGGCTGATCGTATCCTTGCTGGCGCAGCCGAGCCATCGGCGCTTGCGTGAAATACTGATACTTCCCCCGAATGTCTTCCGGCGTATCGATAAATTCGATGTTCGGCGCACGACCGAGAGACTGATAAACTGCAGACGCAAGGTCAGCGAAACTCCGCGCTTTGCCCGTGCCGCAATTGAACAGCCCGCTGACTGCCGCGTGATCCAGTAGCCAGAGAACAATATCGACGCAATCGCCGACCCACACAAAATCGCGCAGTTGACCGCCGTCTTCATAATCGGGGCGATGCGAGCGAAACAGGCGACAGGCCTCGCCCGCCCTGGCCAGTGGAAAAATCTGCGATACCACACTGGACATCCGACCCTTGTGATATTCGTTCGGGCCGTAGACGTTAAAAAATTTCAGTCCGGCCCACTGCGGTGGTCGCGGCGCATCCCTGTCAATCAGGTCGGCGACCCGTCGGTCAAATAGATGCTTACTCCAGCCATAGGGATTGAGGGGCCGCAATCCCGCGAGAAATTCCGGTGAACTGTCATCTTCAAACCCTTGCTGGCCATCGCCGTAGGTCGCCGCTGATGACGCATATATAAACCGGGTGTCACTACTGGCACACCAGTGCCACAACGCCATCGACAACTGGAAATTATTACGGAAGACCTTGTCTGCGTCCCGTTCGGTTGTCGCTGAAATAGCGCCCATATGAACAATCGCCTCAATGGCGTTTTCATGCTCGGCAAGAAACGTGAACAGATTTTCCGGGGCTATGATATCATACAGATTACGTGTTGCGATATTGTGCCACTTGTCTCCGTCGCGCAGCCGGTCAACCACGACAATTGGACCACTCCCCCGGCGTTCCAGCGCTGCAACGATGTTTGATCCGATAAACCCGGCGCCGCCCGTCACGATATACATCAACATCCCTTCCTGATTGTGCAAATGTTATAGGCATTAGCACATGCCCAGGCAAGGTGCGCCCGTACTTGCCGACGCCGGTGGAGAAGGCCATAATATACTGACCGTTTCGTGAAAGGAAATGCCATGCAAACGTCCAACCGATTTCTTGATGATATGGCGAAAGTCGCCAACAGCGCGGTCTCCACACTGGCGGGGATAAAAGGCGAAATTGAGGCGGCTGTCCGCCATCAGGTTGACCGGTTGCTGGCGGATCAGGACCTCGTCACACGCGACGAGTTCGAGGCAGTCAAGGCAATGGCCGCCAAAGCGAGAGACGAACAGGAAAAGCTGGAGAAAAGAGTCGCCCAACTGGAATCCGGACTGACGGCGAAAACGCCGGCGAAGTCCCGCAAACCAGCCGCCAAACCGCGTGTCAGGAAAGCTGGCGCATAGGCGCCAGATCACTCATGATTTCGAGCTGACGTGATCCCATGATCAGTGCCGGGCGAAGATAACACGTCCATTTTCCGGCGTTTGCGCCGCCCGCCAGCCTGGTGCGATCAATTGTCCACAACTGATTCACCCGATTTTATCCACAAAATTTTTTTGCAACATCCCACTTCCCTCTTGAACCACTGAACCGGTTCAGGCAGGCTATACCTAGTGGGCGTCTGGTACGGGCTACACAATATTTTGAGGCTACCGCTAAATATGGTGACTCCTGATATATTGTGGAATTTCGCTGCTGGCGAGCCACATTGATCACCGCCTTCCGAGGCTAACAGGGGGAAGCAGATCGTGCAAAACCTGGATTCCACACAAGACTCCCGTTCAGAAAACCCGCTTGATATCGTCGAACAGATTGTTGAAATAAACGAATGGATGTCGGACCGCCGAAGCGATCAGGAAATGGCGGTGCAGGTTCCCGGAACATGGTGTGATTACAGCCTGTATTTCGCCTGGAACGAAGAAATGGAAGCGCTTCATTTTACCTGTGCCTTCGACATGCGGGTATCGGAAGATCAGAAATTCCGCATCTATAAACTGCTGACGCTGGTAAATGATCGCCTGTGGCTCGGACATTTCGGGCTGTGGGAAAACGAGGGCCTGCCGATGTTCCGTCATGCCCTGCCGCTGCGCGGCGCACGCGGCCCCGCCATCGAGCAGATGGAAGATCTGGTAGAGACGGCGATCATCGAATGTGAACGCTTTTACCCGGCTTTCCAGTATGTCATCTGGGGCGGCAAGGATGCGGACGAAGCGATATCAGCGGCGATGATCGATACCGTCGGGGAAGCCTGATCTCGATGGACACAACGCTGGTCCTGGCGGGATGTGGAAAAATGGGCGGCGCAATGCTGGAAGGCTGGCTTGAGCAGGGCATTCCGGCCCGCCGTATATTTGCTGTCGAACCCGATCACACCACCGCCGCGATGCTGGAAAAACGGTTTGGCATCCACCTGTCGGCACGACCGGAAGATCTGCCCGCGCACCTGTCACCCGCTGCCGTCATATTTGCCATCAAGCCGCAGATGATGGACACGGTCGCGCCAAACTATGCACGATTTTCTTCGCCCGCAACCGTTTTCCTGTCTATCGCCGCCGGTCGGACCATCAGCTATTTTGAATCCGTGCTGGGAACAGACGCCGCCATCGTACGGACCATGCCTAACACGCCCGCCGCCGTCCGCCGGGGAATCACCGTTGCCTGCCCGAATCCGCGGGTATCAGAGGCTCAGCGCCGTTTTTGTTCTGACCTGCTGCTGGCCGTAGGTGAGGTTGAATGGATTTCAGATGAGGGGTTGATCGACGCCGTTACCGCCCTGTCCGGCGGCGGCCCGGCCTATGTTTTTCTACTGGCGGAATGCATGGCACAAGCAGGAATCGCCGCCGGTCTGCCGGAAGCTTTGGCAAATCGTCTGGCCCGCGTCACCGTATCGGGTGCAGGGGAACTGATGCACCAGTCACCGGATGCTCCGAAAACGCTTCGGACCAATGTCACCAGCCCGGGCGGCACCACGGCGGAAGCCCTGCGCGTGCTGATGGCCGATGACGGCTGGCAGCCCCTGATCACCAAAGCCATTGCCGCCGCAACCGCCCGATCCCGGGAACTGGCGGGGTGAAAAAAGCGCGGGCAGATGTACATCATTAAAAAAAGCCGTAAAAATAGATCCGGAGCGGAGATGGAATTTACCTGATCGAGTATTCTTCGCATGCGGCGCATGCCATATCCTGACTTATGCCTTTATTGAACGTTACCCTGAACATGAGTTCAAACCGATCTGGATAAAACCCGCCAGCGGTTTTACGGGCAATCACATTGTCGCCGTGAGAGACACCCTCGCATTCGATTATCACGGATATTCAAAGTGGAAAAATTTACGCGAGCACATCACGCGAAAAGCCAATCGGTGGTGGCCCGGGTGGAAATACGAATTGATTCCCCTACCCGTTGACGTCCTGATTTCAGAAGCAAAATCGCGCCAGTACAACGGTCTCAGGTAGCGACAACCCGATCAATTTTTACACGATGCCCTCTGCCGTGCGCACCAGTATCTGAATCGCTACGCTCACCCTTGAAGTGTTTTCCGGTATCTGCCGCTGAAATTACCGCCGCCTACAATTATGTACCATTTATTCGCCCGTTATATGGTCAACGTATCCCTCCCTGCCGTGAAAGAATCCATTGGAAAAAGCAACGTCCGGCATAAAGCTCTGAAGCACGTGAGCCAGTTCGGTGGACTCCATTTTTCCGTCCAGAACGGCGCGAAATCCCTGCGCCACAGCAACCATATCCATATCCATGGGTGACAACCGGAACCGGGTTACGCCCATGCGACGTAGATCCGTCATTTCGCGCCCCAGCACCTGACAGGTGCGCGACAGGGTCTGGGTACCGTTGACGGTCAGAAACGGCGTGCCGTCCAGTGTATCGACCGCCATGCCGTCCGGGTCCTCGGCGCAAACGAACTGGCAACTGTCTTTGGCCAGACCACGGGCGCGGGCATGATAACAGCGCGCCGATATCGCCAATGGGACCCGGCCGAAGGCCTGCACTTCCAGTTCGACCCGACCGGACGCGCCGTCGGCGATGGCGGCGATTGATCGGGCGGGCAATTCGAACGGCAGGCAGATGCGAATGGCGCCTTTCGACATCAGTACATCCCGCGTCCCTTCGTTGTACACATTGATAAATGGGCCGATCACGTGCGCTTTGCCAGACAACAGTGCAACAGCGGCGATGTCATTGGCTTCAACCATAAATTCGCCGCTTGCCGCCAGTTCCCGGACCATGCCTGATTCGCGCGCCGCCATGACCAGCGCCAGCGTTGAAAGGACAACTTCCTTTCCGGCTGCCTGCAACCGTTCAATAACGTCACCGATCACTGCATCAAAGAAGGGTTGGCGTTTGGAACACACCACCTCGCCGACATACACCGACTGCACCGGAGCCTCGTCAGCGATCCGGAAATAGAAATCACGCCATTTGTCCGGCGACCAGTTGAACAGGACCGGCCCCATACTGAGTTCGGACATGCCCACTGTCATCTCCATTCCTTATTATAGACACCTGACGTTTCACGTCCTCCTTCACTGATTTCCGGCAATGCCGTGGCTGCTATCGGCAGGCCGGCCGCAACCGCATCCAGTGCCGTTCTGAAGGCGCGGACCACCTGCGAAACGTAGGCCTTCCCCCGTTGTCTTCCTTCGATCTTGAGGGCACTGACCCCCGCATCCATCAAGTCGGGCAATATACCAAGTACGTTCAGGGATGTCGGTTCTTCAAACAGGTATGACGCTGTGTCGTCCGAACGGAAGCGACCTTTGCAAAGGGTCGGATATCCGGCGGCTTCGGTATCGGAGAAGCTATTAATTGTAAAATCGCCCAGTTTGCTCAGCAGTTTTCCATCCTGATCAACGTAACGGACATGGCTGGCAGGCGAACAGACACCTTCTTTGTTGGGCGATATACCGGTGATGTAGGACGACAGGGAACAGCGGCCTTCCGCCATGACGCATAATCCGCCGAAAGCGAACACTTCCGTCTCGACGTCAATTTTTGCATTGAGTTCCCGTATTTCCGGGACCGTCAAAACCCTCGGCAGGACGACTCGCTTGACATCAAATGCCTCGACGTAAAATCGAATGGCGTCAATATTCGACGCCGACGCCTGGACCGACAAATGACGGCGCAAATCCGGGTGTCGCCGCATGGCATACTCGCACAAACCGATATCGGCCAGTATGACGGCGTCAACTCCGATGTCCGCCGCATCATCCACGGCCTGGTACCAGGGTTTCTGATTGCCAGCCTCTGGATAGGTGTTGATCGCCAGCAGCACCTTGACTCCATGATCATGGGCATACCGCACCCCCTGACGCAATTCCGAACGGCTGAAATTCAATCCCGGAAAATTCCGGGCGTTGGTTTCGTCCCTGAAACCCAGGTAAACGCAATCGGCACCAGCCTCGATCGCCGCGTGAAGCGCCGCCGGATTACCCGCCGGACTCACAAGTTCCAGTGCGCCCGTCATGTCTTTGCCTTCGCCAGGCGCCGGATCTTGCGATTTACGTCGTCAAGCCGTTGTCCGAGTTCATGAAGTTCCGCCGCCTGTCGCCGGGACTGTCGGTCCACCGGTGCCCGCACGGCCGCTGCTACGGTTTCCAGGTCCTCTGCAAAACGGGCAAATAGTCGCCGCCCAGTCCGGACTGCGCCGCGCGCTGGCCCGGCGATCGCTCCGCCAGGAAAAATATCTGCTACGATATCTATTTCGGTCCCGTCAATCGCATTTCGCAATGCGAGAACTGATTCCATATCACCTTCGATCGTCAATTCTCTGGCGAAAAAAAGGGCATCTCCATCAGATCGACCTTCCAGCAACGACAAAAGCGATAGTAGTGGCCCACGGATCGTCGCGTTGACGGTTTCAACTGACAGGTCAGCCTTGTCAATCGCCCGCAACGAGGGCGGGTCCGGCACAGGAGAGAGGAGGAAGGCAAACGGCAAATCCACCGGATCAATCAAAAAGCTCAGCCGACCCTGTCCGCCAAGCCTCTCAAACAACTCAGCATGACGGCGTCTCATTGATCGAACCGCCTGCATCAAAAACGGTTGCAGTAGCGCCAGCGGGACCGGGGCCAACGCTATTCCGGCGATCAATACGGGCGACAACGGCGGCACCCGACGGGAAGACGCATGAGCAGCATTCTGTGATTTCATGTGTCTTCTGTTCCAGTTTCGCGACAGCAGCCTATTATGGTTGAACGTTTTTCGGAAACGATGATCTGGATCAATGGCGACCGCATTTCTGGTGCAGCAACCTGGTTCGACACTACATTCAACCGTTCCCATTGGCGAAAGGCGTCTGCGCCCCCATATCAGGAATATGGTATCTCTCGACAGCAGGATGTTTTAATGATGGCGAAAAAAACAACCCGACGGGTCGACCTTCACGCCCGAATTCAGAAGGCGGCACTGGAGCTGGCCGCTGTTCAAGCCTGGCACAGCATTACACTGACCGACATAGCAATGTCCGCACAAACCGATCTTGCGCAGCTATTGCTGCTCTATCCCGACAAAACCGCAATTTTGTGTGGCTTCATGGACCATGTAGACAGCGCCATGCTGGCATCCATGTCAGACGGCGATGACAATGAGCCGGTCAGGGACAGGCTGTTTACACTGATCATGTCGCGACTCGATGTGTTGTCGTTGCATCGGCCGGCGCTGCTTTCTGTCGCGAGGTCGGAAGCCAGGGACCCGATTGCAGGCCTGTGTCATTTACTGCGGTTTCGTCGCTCACTGGCATTGATTCTGGAAGCCGCTGGCCTGTCGAGCAATGGTTTGAAAGGCCGCCTGACACTGAAGGGACTGGCTCTGATTTACCTGAACACTATCCGGGTATGGGCCGATGACGATAGTGCCGATATGGCTAAAACAATGGCGGCTCTTGATCGTGGGCTGGCACTGGCGGGAAAACTGACGACCTATTGTCGGACGACCGTCGCCCCTCCCGTAGACCCGGAACCTCAGCCGACCTGAGACTTTCACTTCTGAATATTGCGTGTGCTAATTTTTTATTGTGCAGTGCACAAAAACAAGTTGACGGCGGCATTATGTCCCCGTATATTAGCCTCATGTTGCAGTGCAACAAACTGCTTTTAACGGGCGACCACTGAACGCCCCATACGGAGAATTGAATTATGACCAAAGCATCCAATCCTTTCGCTGCGTTCGATATCACCAAATTCACCACGGATTTTGATCCCAGCAAACTGGCCGGCGAATTCGCCAAAATGGCTGGTAATATGGATTTCAAAACTGTTGATGTTGACGCAATCGTCAAGTCCCAGCAGAAAAACATGGAAGCGCTGAACGCCGCCAATGCCGTTGTCGTTGAGGGTGTCAAGGCTGTCGCCCAGCGCCAAAGCGAGATCTTCAAGACAACCATCGCCGACGCTCAGACTGCCATGAATGACCTTGGCAAGATCAAAACGCCGCAGGACGCGATGGCGAAACAGGCTGAATTGATGAAAGGTGCATTCGAAATGTCCCTTTCCTATATGCGCGAACTGTCTGACATGGTGACCAAGTCACATACGGAAAGTGCGGAAAAAATCAACACCCGCATCACCGAAGGCCTCGCCGAAATCCAGAATGAAACCTTTAAACTCAAAAAATAATCTCTCCTCCCCGATTATTTTGAGTTGAAGGAGCCGCTTTCCCCACCGGGAAAGCGGCTTTTTCTTGTGTTGCATTCCGCGTTCCCTCAAATTCCTCAGGTGAAAAGGAGGAACAGATGGACATCAATTTTGATGATTTTTTGAAAGTGGACGTTCGGGCTGGTACGATCGTTCGGGCCGAACCCTATCCGGAAGCTCGTCGCCCGGCGATCAAATTATGGATCGATTTTGGTGCTGACATCGGTGAAAAGAAATCCTCTGCTCAAATCACGAAAAACTATACGCCAGATTCTGTGGTCGGGAATCAGGTCATGGCGGTTATCAATTTTCCGCCGCGCCAGATTGGCAAGTTCATGTCAGAAGTGCTGGTTCTCGGAATTCCGGATGAGGATGGAGAAGTCGTTCTTCTGCGCCCCGATAAAATCGTACCTGATGGTGGACGATTGTATTGACCCGTTCCGTCCGGGCGTACTTTACTATTCCCAATGTAACCCGCCTTGCATCACTCAGGAAAAATCACGCTCATACCGTTTTATTTTATCGCCCTATGAACCAACCGGGACCAAGCCATGTTTTTGCGTATGCTTAACGATGACCAGAAGCGAGCACTTCTTATCCTTGCCTATCACCTTGTTGTATCTGACAACAGCGTGTCGGATGGTGAAAGCGAGTTGCTGGATGAACTCGCCAACGGACTTCGGACGGACATTCCGGTAACGCCGCAACAATTGCTGGAAAGACCGTCTCTGAAAATATTTGATACCCGGCAATCCAGAGTGGCATTGATGCTGGAACTGCTGACCCTGTCATATGGTGACAATCAGGTACCAAGTGCCGAGTCCGTTATGATTCAAAAACTCGCCCGCGATCTCGGGTTCTCTGATATCGAAACAGAAAAGATGAAAAAATGGGGAGAGAGCAGTTGCCGCCTATTGAATGACGCACTGACCCTGATCGAGAACAAGTAAAGCCTGTTTCCGACCAGAGACGGGTACCTGCCACACTAAACGGTTGTTGCGCTGGGACTCGGACGATGGCATATTCAGGCATCAAAAAAAATCGGGGGACACGGGGTCTTGGCACGTTCGGGTATCTCAGCCTTTCGCTGGAAGATGTTTTCAGCCGGATTGATCCTGGCTGCGGCGGTATCGGTCACTTACCAGCCAGCGAAGGCCGATTGTGTCGGTGCACGGGAATTCGAGACGCTTCGCCTTCCGTCCGGATGCCTGACCCCGACGGAAGGGTTGAACATTCGACTGCGTTATTTCCGGGCCGATATGGCAGTTGCCGCCCTGACCTGCAATCAAAAACCCCTTTATAACCGGTTCGTTTCCAGACATCAGGCCGAACTGGTCAGCGGAGGTCAGGCGCTGCGGTCCATGTTCAGTCGCCTGTATCAATCAGCGGCGACAAAAGAATTGAACAGGTTTATCACCCATCTGGCAAATCAGGCATCGATGCGCAGTCTCGCTGCCACCAATTATTGTAAAAGTATGGCCAGTATCTTCGAGACGACACTGTCGCTGCCACTTCGCGGGCTGACCGATTATGTTCGACAGCGCCCGGTTGTTACCGCTCTGGGATTAGCCAAAGCGAACCCTCCGGCTCGCCGTCCTCGCGACCTTGCCTCCGCAGGTTCAAATATCACCATGCCATCAGCAGACGACTAGATGTTCAGTCCCGGCATTTAATGGTGCAATATTCTCCCTGGAATGGAAGGAAGCACTATGGGACAAGTTTTACACGGAAGCGCCACAACGACAGAGGCAGTTCGTCGAGCAATCCAAAATAGTCAAGAAAGCCTGAGGGCGCTTTCACGGCGTTACGGGATCAATCAGAAGACCGTCGCCAAATGGAAAAAGCGGGCCTCGGTGCAAGATTTACCGACTGGGCCGAGAGAACCTAAATCCTCCGTTCTGACGATTGAAGAAGAGGCCATTGTCGTGGCTTTTCGTCGCCATACACTGCTCCCGCTTGATGACTGCCTATACAGCTTACAGGCGACGATCCCATACCTGACACGTTCGTCATTGCACCGCTGTTTTCAACGTCACGGCATATCTCGTCTGCCTGAGGTTACTGGCGACAAACCCGGCAAGAAGAAATTCAAATCTTATCCGAT
>Ga0316204_10003715_pt1 | contig 29606 bp, 27 predicted proteins | sample 6monrhotite_MG_2_FD_205661 | JGI IMG/M metagenome (GOLD analysis project Ga0316204, IMG submission 205661) | Microbial mat bacterial communities from mineral coupon in-situ incubated in ocean water Damariscotta River, Maine, United States -... | ecosystem: Environmental > Aquatic > Marine >...
AAGAGTTTGCCATCAAAGGATTTGTTCTTGATAGGAAACGACTTGAAAATGGTTCGTATTTGGGTGTTGATTACTTCGAAGCGCTCCTGGAACAGATCCGGGAGATCCGTCTTAGTGAGCGGCGGTTTTACCAGAAAATCACCGATATTTATGCTACAAGCATGGACTACAGCAAGGATGCGGAGGCAACCAAAGCATTTTTTGCCAAGGTGCAGAATAAGCTGCATTTCGCTATTCATGGGCACACAGCTCCAGAATTGATTGTAAGCAGAGCTGATAGTGACAAGGCTCATATGGGGCTGACTTCCTGGGGAAACGCACCTGATGGCAAGATTGTCAAAACCGATGTTGCGGTTGCCAAAAACTATCTGGATAAAGATGAACTCGAATCACTAGGTCGTATCGTCAATGCTTATCTCGAATTGGCTGAAGAGAGGGCCAAACGAAATATACCGATGACCATGGAAGATTGGGCAAAGCGGCTCGATCTGTTTTTGGAGTTTGATGATCGGGAGATGTTACAGGACGGTGGCAAAATATCGGCTAAAATTGCTAAAGAACATGCCTGTAGTGAGTTCGAAAAATATCGTATCGTACAGGATCGACTGTTCGAGTCAGATTTCGACAGAGTAATGAATCAAGTCAAAGACAGTGATGAAGTTAAGTAGTCCGTGTCACGTTGATAAGTAATAAACACCCCCTCCATGACAGGGTGTTTTTGTTTGTGGTGCTGCTAAAATAAGCACTATCGCGCGGGCGGGACAGCGCCGCTTGCTTGTCATGTAGTACGTCCTTGTACTCCACCTTTCAGGCGGTTACCAAGGTAACCGTGCAAGACTGCTATCGTGCAGTCTTGTCCCCCATTTGGGGGACAGACAGCAGTGATATTCCTTCTATACTCACTCCCTGAGAGGGTGAGGTCAGATGTTTTGATCTTCAGCCACAATCTACTCGGTTGTCTGCTACACTCGCTTACAGGGATAGGAGAGGGGTATTTCGTCAAGCAAAGCAAAAACCATTCAGATTTTTCTACCTGATGGAAATCCACGAGGTGTTCGTCTCGCAGAGATTACGAGCCGAACGGTGCAGGTCTGTCTAGTTCCCCGTGCCAGTCTCGATCTAGCATTAAAGCGCGATGAGTTGGCAGCACCCGGTCTTTATCTGCTCTTTGGCAGTAGTGAGGATGATGGAAAGCCAATTGCTTACATTGGTGAGGCTGAAAACTTTGCCAAGCGTATCAAGAATCCTGATCACCAAAAGCGTGAGTGGACACATGCCATGGTTGCCACCTCTAAAACCGGATTTCTAACCAAGACCCATGTGAAGTATCTTGAATCCATCAGCATTGATGGAGCCACAAAAGGCAATCGTTATCGCCTGGAGAACGGCCAAGGTTCAGCACGGCCACATGTGCGCGAATCCGATGAAGCAGACATTTGGGACTTCTTTGAAACTATACAATTGCTTGTCTCCACCCTCGGTTACCCTGTTTTCGATGAAATGGTAAAGACAAATGCAAAGAAAAAAGATCTGCTTTATTGCAAAGGCAAAGCAGCAAAAGCAACGGGTGAATACAGTGAAGATGGTTTAGCTGTACTCAAAGGTTCAACGTGTAACCGTGAACTGGTGAAATCTGCAGCTGCCTGGGTAGCATCGCACCGGAACAGGTTACTTGAGCAGGGTGGATTGGTAGAAGAGGGTAATGTTTTACGCTTTACAGAAAACGCCATTTTTCCCTCTCCCAGTGCCGCTGCCGCAGTGGTGTTAGGTAGACCGGCTAATGGCTGGATGGAATGGAAATATGAAGATGGTAAAATGCTAGATGAAGTAAAGAGGCAGAGCTGATGAGTAAAGCCAAGCATATTGAGGTGCTGGATACGGAGATCAGAATCATTACCTCCGCTGATCAAGATTTCATCTCATTGACGGATATGCTCAAAGCCAAGGATGGTGATTTCTTTATCTCAGACTGGCTGCGTAACCGCAACACGGTGGAGTTTCTAGGTATTTGGGAGTCGGTACACAATCCCGATTTTAATTATGGCGAATTCGCCACAATTAAAAGTCAGGCAGGGTTGAATAGCTATAAAATCAGCGTCAAAGAGTGGGTGGCAAAAACAAATGCTATTGGTTTGATGGCAAAGCCTGGTCGTTATGGCGGTACCTATGCGCATAAGGATTTGGCATTTGAGTTTGGTATGTGGATTAGTCCTGAATTCAAGATTTATCTCATCAAAGAGTTTCAGCGGCTCATGGAGATTGAGCAGGCAACATTGGGCTGGGACATTCGTCGAAATTTGGCGCGGATTAATTATCGTATCCACACGGATGCCATTAAAGAGAACCTTATTCCTACTGAGCTAACACCGAAGCAGATCGGGTATGTCTATGCTAGCGAGGCTGATGTATTGAATATGGCGCTGTTCGGACAAACTGCCAAGCAGTGGCGGGAAGCTAATCCTGAAAATAAAGGGAATATCCGTGACTTAGCTAATGGTGCTCAACTGGTTTGCCTGGCGAACATGGAGAGCCTGAACGCACACCTGATCAATGAAGGGGTGGCACAGGCGGAAAGGCTGAGCAAACTTAACGAAGTCGCCATTCAGCAGATGCGTGTGCTGGTGTCCGAAAAGAGCATAAAAAGATTGGGCGAGGGGCCTATCTGAATGGACAACAGCGAAAAGAAGAAACTCAGTGAAATAGATATTTGTGATCTATTTATTACCCCTGCTATCAAAGATGCAGGTTGGGATCAGCTGACTCAAATCCGCCGTGAGGTGACGCTTAGCCCCGGACCAGTCGTAGTACGTGGCAATATGTCTTCCCGCAATAAGAATAAGAAAAAATTCGCTGATTATGTTCTGTCATGGGATGCAAGCACTCCGCTTGCTGTGGTTGAGGCCAAGGACAATAAGCACACGGTTAGCCATGGCATGCAGCAGGCGCTGGGTTATGCGGACATTCTTGAAGTACCCAGTGCATTCAGCTCCAACGGTGATGCTTTTGCCTCTCACAATAAAGCACCACAAACTGGCGAAGATATTGAAACAGATCTTGCTCTTAAAGCCTTCCCAAGACCTGAAGAGTTGTGGGATCGCTATAAGAGATTTCGCGGTATTGAAGATGCTGATGAGTCATTGGTATTACAGCCGTATCATCTGGACCCTTCTGGTAAAGAACCTCGCTACTATCAGGTGGAAGCGATCAATCGAACTATTGAAGCCGTGGCCAACAATCAAAATCGCATTTTACTGGTGATGGCTACCGGCACAGGCAAAACCTACACCACTTTCCAGATTATCTGGCGCTTGTGGAAGGCCAAATCAGTGAAACGCATTTTGTTCCTGGTGGATCGCAATATTCTCGCAGACCAGACACGGGTGAATGATTTCAAACCTTTTGGCTCGGTGATGACCAAGATCAAAAACCGAAAAATTGATCCCTCCTATGAAATTCACATAGGTTTATATCAGGCGCTTACAGGTCCGGACGAAGAGGATAAGATATTCAAAACAGTCTCTCCGGATTTCTTTGATCTGATTGTGATCGACGAGTGTCATCGTGGCAGTGCAGCAGAAGATTCGAATTGGCGGGAGATTCTCGATTACTTCTCCAATGCCATTCACTTGGGATTAACTGCCACACCAAAAGAGACGCAGTACGTTTCCAATATCACCTATTTTGGCGAGCCTGTTTACACCTACAGCCTGAAACAGGGTATTGAGGATGGTTTTCTGGCTCCTTACAAAGTGGTGCGTATTGATATTGATAAAGATGTACTGGGCTGGACACCACCACCGGGTATGAAGGATGACCTGGGCAACGCCATCGAAGGCCGCGAATACAATCAGGTAGACATGGATCGGATTCTTGTGCTGAACCAGCGTACCAAGCTGGTAGCAGAGCGTGTGATGAAATTGCTCAATGCCACCGATCCATATTCTAAAACCATTATATTCTGTGAAGACATTGATCATGCTGAGCGTATGCGCAAAGCCATTGTTAATGCAGCAGGAAAGTTGGCAATCGAGAATTCTAAATATGTTATGCGCATTACAGGCGACAGCGTTGAGGGCAAAGCTGAGCTGGATAACTTTATCGACCCGCAAAGCAAGTACCCGGTGATTGCTACCACCTCAGAATTGATGACCACAGGCGTGGATGCCAAAACATGCAAACTCATTGTGCTCGATAAAAACATCAACTCCATGACTACCTTTAAGCAGATCATTGGTCGCGGCACTCGCATTGAAGAAGATTACGGCAAATATTATTTCACCATCATGGATTTCAAGAAGGCAACAAAACATTTCAAGGATGAAGACTTTGATGGTGAGCCAGTGGTTATTTATGAACCCGGTGATGATGATGATCCTGTGCCGCCAGATCCAACAGACGATGGCGATGACAATAATGTTGAAGCTGCAGAACCAGAAGGTATCTACAAAGCCCGAGTAAGCGGTGTTCCAGTGAAGATTATTGCTGAGCGTGTGCAGTACTTAAGCGAAGAGGGGCAACTGATTACCGAATCGTATCGCAACTATACGCGCAAGAAGATTCGCTCTGAATTTGCATCATTGGATGATTTTTTGCGCAGTTGGAATGATGCCAAGAAAAAACAAGTCATTATTGAAACATTGGAAAACCACGGCATTGCTTTTGATCATTTGGAAAAAGAGGTCGCTGATGGCTGCGGTGCTTTCGATCTAATTTGTCATATTGCCTATGATCAGCCGCCGCTTACCCGTGCTGAACGCGCTAACAATGTGAAGAAGCGCAACTATTTTACCAAATATGGCGATCAGGCAAGAGCGATTCTTGAGGCACTGCTGGATAAGTATGCCGATGAAGATATCCGTTCCATTGAAAGTGCCAAAGTGCTTAAATACAAACCCTTCAATGAGATGGGCACGCCGGTGGAGATCATCAACGAAGTGTTCGGTGGCAAAGGTGAGTATGAGCATGCTATCGAAGAACTTGAGCAAGAAATCTATAACCTAAAACAGTCAAACAGGAATTAATTGCATGAGCAATGTAAGTGGTATTATCAAATCCATTCAGGACATCATGCGCAAGGATGTCGGTGTCGATGGCGATGCACAGCGCATCAGTCAGCTGGTGTGGTTGTTCTTCCTCAAAATTTATGATGATCGGGAACTGGAGCTCGAATACACGGAAGACGATTACCAGTCGCCACTGCCTGAGCATATGCGCTGGCGCAATTGGGCCAAAGACCCTGAAGGGATGACTGGTGAAGAGCTTTCCGACTTTGTGAACCTGCAACTCTTTCCGACCCTGAAAGAGAAGCTTGTTATGCAGGGAGAGGCCGGTAAACGTGCACTGGTGATTCGCAACCTGTTTGAAGATGCCTATAACTACATGAAGTCGGGCACGCTTATGCGGCAGGTGATCAACAGAATCTGCGAAATCAATTTCAATAATACAGCCGACCGCCACACCTTCGGAGGTATCTACGAGCAGATTCTCAAAGACCTGCAAAGCGCGGGTAATGCGGGTGAATTCTATACACCGCGTGCCGTTACCCAGTTTATCGTCAATCGTGTTGATCCCAAACTGGATGAGAAGGTGCTTGATCCGGCCTGCGGAACGGGCGGCTTTCTGGCCTGCACGATTGATCACAAGCGAGATAATTATGTGAATGTCTCCGGTGATGAAGAGTCACTACAAAACAGCATCTATGGCGTGGAGAAGAAATCACTGCCGCACATGCTCTGCACCACCAATATGATTCTGCACGGCATCGACACGCCGACCCGAATTGAACACAAAAATACGCTGAGTCGGCCATACACCGACTACGGCCCGAAAGATCAGGTTGATGTGATTATCACCAATCCGCCATTCGGCGGTATGGAAGAAGATGGTATCGAGAAAAATTTCCCGGCTAGCCTCCGAACAAGAGAAACTGCCGATCTCTTTATGGCACTGATCATTCGCCGCCTGAAAGATGGTGGACGTGCCGCCGTGGTGCTTCCCGATGGTTTCCTCTTTGGCGAAGGTATGAAAACCCGCCTCAAAGAGATGCTGCTGGAAGAGTGCCACCTGCACACCATCGTACGTCTCCCTAATGGCGTGTTTGCGCCCTACACAGGCATCAAAACCAATATCCTCTTCTTCACCAAAGGCACGCCCACTGAACACATCTGGTTTTATGAGCATCAATACCCCGATGGCGCATCCAGCTACAACAAAACCAAACCCATGCAATTCAAAGAGTTTGAAGAGCAGGAGAACAAGTGGTGGGGAACCGAGGCCGATGGTTTTGCCGCAAGGGTGGAAAATGAATTCGCTTGGAAAGTGAGTCTCGATGATATTAAGGCGCGCAACTTCAATCTGGACATCAAAAACCCGCATGTGGGTGAACTCATCAACCATGATCCTGATGAATTGTTGGCCAAATATGCCAAGCAACAACAAGAGATCGGCAGCTTGCGCGATCAGCTTAAAGGCATTCTATCCGATGCACTGAATGGTAACACCTGATGAAGCATTTGATAACGACGACTGCCAAGGATGGTGGAAGTGTCGATAATGCAGGAGCAATTATCGACCAACTGGATGTCTGGACTACTGCAGAAAAACCTAAAAAATCTAGAGGGAGAGGGAGGGGGGCTAAAACAAAAAAATCACCACACGGAGTTCAGAAGCTCCGTGAACTGATTCTGGAACTTGCCGTACGCGGCAAGCTGGTGCCGCAAGACCCAGCCGACGAACCCGCCAGCGAACTTCTGAAAAAAGTCGCCGCAGAAAAATCTAAGTTAATTAAATCAAAAGTTATCCGGAAGACCAAAGAACCAATGGCATATGATGGTGGGATTTCTCCTATTCCTGATAGCTGGATTTATACGTTATTGTATGATGTGGGCGAGATCGGCCCTCGCATAGATGCGCCCGATGACACTGAAGCATCCTTTGTGCCTATGCCTTTGATATCAGAGTTCTACGGGGTTCAGGTTCAATCAGAAGCCAGACTGTGGCGAGAAATCAAATCTGGGTTTACCCACTTCGCCGAAGGTGATGTTGCTTTAGCTAAAATCACACCGTGTTTTCAGAATACTAAATCGTGCGTGATGGTCGATTTAAAGAATGGTATTGGAGCTGGAACGACTGAGCTTCACGTCTTCAGGCCCATAGGTGAGTTTGTTTGCCCTGAATATGTTTTACTCTTTCTGAAGTCACCAGCCTTTATTAGAGAAGGGATTCCTAAAATGACTGGTTCTGCTGGGCAGAAGCGTATTACCAGAGACTATTTTGCGGGGAAACCTTTTCCTTTGCCTCCGACAGAAGAACAACACCGCATTGTTGCCAAAGTCGAAGAGCTAATGGCGTTGTGTGACAAGTTGGAGCAGGAGCAGGCCGAAAGCGGGGAAGCCCATCAGCAGTTGGTGGAAACGCTGCTTGGAACACTTACGCAGGCGGAAAATAACGACGAACTGGAAGCTGCCTGGCAGCGCATGGCCGATCACTTCGATACCCTTTTTACAACCGAAGCTAGCATGGGTCAATTCAAACAAACCATTCTGCAACTGGCAGTCATGGGCAAACTTGTGCCGCAAGATCCAACCGATGAACCCGCCAGCGAATTACTAAATCGTAAAACAAAGATGAAAGTAAAATATACTCCTTTCGGAATACCTCGCTCATGGGATTGGGCCCGCGTTGACGAATTTGCAGAAACTCGCCTCGGAAAGATGTTGGATAAAGCAAAAAACAAAGGAACTCCTTTACGTTATCTACGTAATATAAATGTAAGGTGGTTTGATTTTGATTTATCTGACGTAAAAGAAATGTGCTTCGAAGATTCGGAGCTAGAAACATTTTCCCTTAAATCCGGAGATGTTCTGATTTGCGAAGGAGGATATCCTGGTCGTGCAGCTGTTTGGGATGAGCGCGAATCAAACATTTACTTTCAAAAAGCGATTCACCGAGTGCGATTTCAAAATAAGGTCGACCCAAATTATTTTGTATACGTACTTCGCGAAAGTGCAGAGAGCGGCAGACTTAGTTCTTATTTTACCGGGGCAGGCATACAGCACTTTACAGGGAAGGGCTTGAAGTCATTTCTTGTTCCACTTCCTCCACTTACTGAGCAGAAGCGCATTGTCGTCAAAATCGATGGACTGATGGCGATTTGCGATAGCTTGAAAGAGAGCTTACAGGAAGCCCAAGTCACCCAAGTTCAACTCGCCGACGCCATCGTTGAGCAGGCTGTGGGTTAAATAGAATGGGTAGGGACTATGTAAGCGATCAGCTAATCCACTGGACTGGGCGAAAAAGGTCAGATAACGCATGTCGGGGTCAGATGTCGGGGTCAGGCATGAGTTCATGAGTTATTTAACCGATAATCGTCTATGATGATATTATGGCACGCAAACCAAGGATTCATGTTTCGGGCGGATTGTACCACGTCATGCTTCGAGGCAATGGAGGGCAGGATATATTCTTTGCCCCGGAAGATCGGCACCGGCTATTTTTTCTAATACAGGAAGGTATTGAGCGATTCGGGCATAGGATTCATGCCTTTTGCCTGATGGACAATCATATTCACCTGGCGATTCAGGTGGCTGATATTCCTCTTTCTAAAATCATGCAAAACCTCTCTTTTCGATATGCACGATGGATCAATAGCCGGTATCAGCGCATGGGCCATCTGTTTCAGGGGCGCTATAAGTCATTGCTGGTGGAAGAGGAAAGTTATCTTTTGGAGTTGGTGCGCTATATCCATCTAAACCCGGTACGATCAGGGCTAGTTACTCGTGCTGAAGATTACGGAGGAGTGGGCATAGGGCTTATCTCGGGACAGAGGACGTTGCATGGTTAACAACTGATTCTGTATTAGCACATTTCGGAGACTCGGTGGATATTGCTAGATCCAGGTATGCCAGTTTTGTGAAGGATGGAGTGGGGGAAAAGTATCGTCCTGAATTTCATGCAGGTGCAGATGACTCACGTGTTCTCGGCGAAGATCTTTTTTTACACCAGGTCATGACGCAGGCAGATGAACCAGTTCCAGTGAACATATCATTGGATCTGTTACTGTTATTTATAGCAAAAGCATTTGCTATTGAGATTGCAGAGCTCACTGGTCCAAGCAAGAAAAGGCGTTTTTCCGAAGCTCGTGGAGTGGCGACATGGTTAGTATCAGAGATGGGGCTATGTACGCTTGCTGATTTAGGCAAGCTGTTGAATCGCGATCCATCGACATTAAGCTTGTCACTGAAAAGAACCAAAGAACATATGATAAATGATCATATGTTTGAGCTGAAGTTGCGGCAGTTAAAATTTAATTTGCTGCAAAGTAACTCATGAACTCATGCCTGACCCCGGGTTCAAAGTAACTCATGAACTCATGCCTGACCCCGGGTTCATGGGCTCGTCTTTTAAGCTTTGCTCTCAGGCGAGCTATAGCTTGTAATAAAACGGTTTAAACTTGTCTCAAGGGCTCTGACTTGTTGTTTATGATCTGTGAGCTTTAAGATTTCAATTACACACTCTGCAGTACATAAACCTGCTTCTTTCTGGTTACGCCTAAGTTTATAAATCGAAGCGATTTCAGGGTTAAGTTTTACTTTTGATAAGTTATGTAAGTATGGGATATGGTTATATATTTTTTGTGACTCCTGCCATGTGGAGTCAATGATGATAAAGCTATCAAAGCTTGCGAATTCATGCGTCGAGACACTATCCTCACCAGGATAAACTAAGGCCACTGATTTATGCTTTAGCTTATGCAAAAGCTCAATATCTGGTGCGACTCTATTCCAGGCAAATACCCTGCAATTCTCCCCCAGAACTTCAGTTGCCAAGACCCCGGTATTGGTCTTGCGCGCAAGTTCACGTTGATGGGTTAATAGATAAATGTTCACGATATGAAAAAGCTAATGCTTCGAGTTGAGCTGTCTATAGAAACTGGTGCCAGGCTTACATCATTTGATTATTGAAAAGAGCTGGGTAAACAGGTGGGGGCAGGTCTTACATCCAGTTGTTTCGGTTGCGGGTGAGTGGGTAGAGTGCAGCGGAGACAGAATGCTTTAACAGGGAGAGGATTAAATGATTCAGCCTGGGGATGTGCTTAGCAATTCACAAGTCAGTGAAACGTTTGGTGTGGGTGATCGGGGAGGGATGAGGTCTTCTTTAAAAAACAGTTGCCTGATCATCATTTCAGATCCTACTAAACCTCTGTTTGATGACCGCTGGGAAGGTGAAATCCTCCATTACACTGGCGAGGGCAAGCTTGGTGATCAAACGTTAACACGGCAAAACAGGGCATTGGCTGAATCTCAATCCAGTGGCATGGATCTCCATCTGTTTGAAGTGCTCACAAAGGCTGAATATGTCTATGCAGGGCAAGTTGATTTGTGCGATGCCCCATATCGAGACGTACAATTTGATGATGAAGGTAAACCACGCTCTGTGTATATGTTTCCTCTAAGGTTGAAAGAAGGTGGGATAGTTCCAGAACTCTCCATGGAGCAAATTCAGGCGCATAGGGAAATCAGACAGCAAATACTGTCATCTGAAACAGTGGATGCGCTTCGTAAACGTGCACAACAAGCAAAAAACAGACCTCAAACGCGCGCTACAATCTCCATTCAGATCGTCAGGGATGAAGCGGTGAGCGAATATGTAAAACGCGCTGCGAATGGCATGTGCGACCTTTGTGGAAACCATGCTCCATTCAAGAATCATAAGGGAGCTCCATATCTCGAATGTCATCATCTCACTCCCTTAGCAAAGGGTGGAGATGATTTAATGAATAATGCTGTTGCCCTCTGCCCCAACTGCCATAGAAAAATGCATTCGATCAATAACGCTTCTGATAAAAAGTCATTGCTAGAACGCATTGCCCGGAGAGATGAGGCCAAGAGATAATGGGGGGGCAGCTCTTGCGAGTTTAAGGGGAGCTGCCCTTTATATGGATTCCTCTGAATCTTCTGTTGAAAAGATATCCTTCATCCAATCATAGAGCTGTTGAGCGGTTAGGCTTTCTAGCGCAATGCTCTCAAAATCATCACCAGGGTCTTCATCGCGAAGGCAGAACTGGTAATTGGCGATCTCAGGCTGGCTATCATGAACCATAAGCAGAATGCGCTTGCCACTCTTTAAGCAATCAATGGTCATCAAATCAGCCGGAATGCTATGATTGCGCATCCGGTTGATCAACCCGACAACGGGATTGATATCACTGAAATCCTCTTGAATCTTCGCATGCGCCACTTCAACGGCGTCACAAATATGTTTAATGGGCATCTCTTCCAAATCCTGCTCCTGTGAGTCTGCAATGTTAGCAGGGGTTTTGACTCGGTCCATCCGTGGACCTCGCCCTGAGCGGGCGTGCCTATGGCACGTCCAAATTGGCTCTCCTGCCAATTTGTGGCCCGGTCGATCCGTGGACCTCGCCCTTCGGGCGTGCTGCACGCGTCCGAATCTACTGTCGTGCGGATTTGTGATTCGGGCCATCCGTGGACCTCGTCCTTCGGGCGTGCCTATGGCACGTCCAAATTGGCTCTCCTGCCAATTTGTGGCCCGGTCGATCCGTGGACCTCGCCCTTTGGGCGTGCTGCACGCGTCCGAATCTACTGTCCTGTAGATTCGTGCCCCGATTCAATCATGGTTCAGGGATGTTTTTCTTCTTTATACTCGGCAGGATGTGGTTTGTTCATTTTGGAGTAGATGATGCCAAACGATAAACCAACCTATTTTTTATACTGTGAAGCCTGCGACTTCCAGCAGGACGTGGCAAAGATATTGCCGAGAACACCATTTGAATCTGTTGAAGCACTGTGTAAGGAAGTTCATCGATTCCACTGCTCTGTCTGCGGTGCCAAACATGTGACCATAAGAGAAACCCCTGCGGCCTAAGAATAATGACCGCCTGAAATTGCCGGGTTCCGGCTTAGAATCTTGAATAGATGGAAGCAATGGGCGGTATATGAGCCTCCCAGATATTAAAGAGCTTCGTTATTGGTAGTGTTGCGCGCTGTTCATGGTGCGCTTACGGTTAAGATTGTTGGCAGCTGTTTTTCTTGCGAGAGCTTGATGCCGGAAGTTATTGTTTAAAGGTGGTGTGAAATGCCTGTACCTGAAAATATTTTAAAAGACGCATTAGCTCTGGAAGTAGCCAGTCGCGTTGAGCTGGTTGATGAACTGCTGGCAAGTCTGGATCAGCCGGATAAGGCTGTAGATGTGCTTTGGGCAGAAGAGGCCGAGAACCGGATAGATGCCTATGATCGCGGTGAGATTACCTCTGTTTCTGTTCACGAAGTAATGGCACGGTATAAGACAAAATGAACATCAGGTTTCTTGATTCAGCTCGTCAGGAGTTGGATGAAGCCGTTTCTTATTATGAGTTAGAGCGTCCTGGACTTGGGTATGATTTTCTTCGTGAGGCTACTCACGCGCTCAATAGCATCGGAGCCTTTCCGGAAGCCTGGCATCCATTATCTAAGCGGTCCCGGCGTTGTCGGATGCGCCGTTTTCCTTATGGGTTGATCTATCACATTAGGAAGGATGAGTTACTGATTATCGCTGTCGCTCATTTGCATAGAAAACCAGATTACTGGCAAAGCCGAGCAAATTAACATATACACAGTCGGACTCCTCAGGAAAATGTGGGGGCTAGGTTCAGTCATAATTATTGATGGGAGAGTGGATGCTGCATCAGCGCATTGAAAACATGTGGTGGAATACCAGACGCAAACCGAATGTGTTGCTCTCCGCCCTGTCCGGTGTTTATGCGCTGTTGGCGCGGTTTGATCAGCAGCAGCGCTTAAAACGGGCTGTTCAACCACCCATCCCGATGATTTCAGTCGGTAATATTACTGTCGGCGGTAGTGGTAAAACGCCGTTTGTGGTGTGGCTGGCTGCCGAGCTGAAACAGCGCGGTTTCAACCCTGTACTGTTATCACGAGGGGATGGGGCAAACAATCAAGCCCCGCATCGGGTATCGGAATATTCCAAAGCCCATGAAGTAGGGGATGAAGCGGTTCTGTTATTTCGAATCAGTGGTTGCCCGGTGATTGCAGGGCGCGACCGTGTTGTAGGTGCCAAGGTAGCTGCAGAACACGGTGATATTCTCATTCTCGATGATGGTTTTCAGTATCGGCAGTTAGGGCGTGTTTGCGATATTGTCTTGGTACCAAGCGAAGGAGTCGGCAACGGTGCTCTGCTGCCTGCAGGCCCTTTAAGGGAACCTGTCAGCGCACTGGGCCTGGCAGATGTGATTATCAGAACCGGTTCGTCTGATTGTAAGCCGTTATCTGTTCAAAAAGAGTGGAACTGGTCGGCGAAAGCAGGGCTGGTTCGCGACTGGAATAGTAGAGAACCTGTTCTGCTGGAAGCTTTCAGACCTGTTCATCTGGTCACAGGTATTGCGCGTCCAGGGCGTGTGCTGGCTGATCTGAAGGTGCTGGGTTATGAAGTGGATGAATTTAGCCGTTTTGCCGATCACCACGCGTATTCAAAGCAGGATGTTCAGATGCTCTTGGCGACGCATCGATCTATTGTGACAACAGCCAAGGATGCGGTGAAGCTCTGGCCGCTTTGGCCGGCAGATGTTCCTTTGTGGGTGATGGAGCAGCAGACGGAAGCTGAGCAAGGTCTGATAGAGGCCATAGTCAAAAGCATTCACCACGAAGAGCACAGAGCACACAGAGAGAGTCAAAAGCAATAATCATTAATCGTCAGGCTCTGTTGCTGTCGGAGTTCACACCTTGTGTGATAAAGAAGTTCACTACTGATGAAGTAGTCCGGTGACAAATATACTTATCTGAATGATTTCTTCGCGCTCTTCGTGGTGAATGCCTTTGCCTGACTCAGGATTAATCTTCTTCAGATAATCGCTGTTTTCGCTGTTTGGTTTTAGTCGGGGCAATGCGACTGGCATTTTTCGCTTTGCGGCGTTTTTCCACGTAAAAGGTCTGTTTTTTGTGATGGCGTGATTCTTTCTGGATTTTCAGGTAATTCTTGTAGTGCTCGCTATTAAGTTCTTTATTGGCCAGTGCGGCCACAATGGCACAACCGGGTTCATTACTATGGGTGCAGTTGGAGAAGCGGCAGGTGTTAGCAAGCTCAATAATATCTTCAAAGCTGCCTTCGATGCCTTCCTTGACCTCAGCAACGGCCAGCTCACGCATGCCGGGCATATCAACAATCATCGCACCTTGTTTGAGCAACATAAGGTGGCGGCGAACCGTGGTGTGTCGTCCCTGGCCTGATGCGCTCACGGCTTGTGTTTCAAACTTTTCCTCACCAAGTAGCTGATTCATCAATGTGCTTTTACCCACGCCTGAAGATCCGAGCAAGCAGTAGGTTTTTGCAGGTTTTATAAACTGGCGAAACTCGTTCAAGCCATCACCTGTTGTGTTACTCAGGTTCATGATTGTGATATCAATGCCGGCAGCACGAATATCTGCGATCATCTGTTGTAGGGCTTCAGGTTCGATCAGATCTGTTTTGGTAAACAGCAGCACCGGTTCAATATGTGCCTCATGAATCATGACCAGGAAGCGTTCAAGCTTGGCAATGTGAAAATCGTAATGGCATGACATGACAATGAAGGCGACATCAATATTCGATGCCAGCATCTGAAACTCTTCGTTATAGCCCACAGTTTTGCGTTGCAGCAGCGTCTTTCTTGGCAGGATGCTATGGATGCTCGCAAAGCCTTCACTGTGCCTGGAGTCTGAATCATGATGATCAAGGCATACCCAGTCACCAACACAGGGGAATTTAGCAACAGATTCCGCTGCATAGAAAAACTTACCCAATAGCTCGGCAGAAAATTCACCATTGCCGTCATGAACCAGGATGCGACCGCGATCTATCGCAACAACGCGGGCAATGCTCTGCTCAACACCGCATAATTCACGTCTATGATTTTCAAACCAGCTGTCTAACCCAAGCTCACTCAATCCCATCTTTGTTTAGTTCCCCTATGTTGTGCATACTAATTACTGTTCAGCTTAAGGGAAGCTCAACAACCACGGGCATGCAGCTGTGCTGGTAAGTGGCAAATCCAGGGGGAGTGTCACCAGGATGAAAAAACGGCTACCTTATGTTCGCATCCTTTCGTAGCATAGGCTATAAATCACCACCATACCGATACGGTACCATCTGAAAATCGATGGTCTTGAATGAATGGTGTCCCTAAATCAAAGATAAGAGAGTTAATAATGACTGAATTGAACCCGCTTCGTAAAATACCGACAGAGAACATCTTTAAGAAAGGGGATGTTTTTGTCCTTTTCGGTGAACTGTTTGGTCGTGGTTATGTGAATGGTTTGATCGATGAGGCACGTGATGCAGGCATGCGCATCGTGGGTATCACTGTTGGCCGTCGTGATGAAAATAACGTCTTGCGTCCACTTGACGATGAAGAGCTGGCAGAAGCTGAACGTAATCTTGGCGGTCACATTATCAACATACCTATGATGGCCGGTTTTGATCTTGATGGACCGGAGGGTGAGCCTACACCTACCGACATGCTTGGCGGCATGGGCATCAAGACCTGGCAGGATGAGAAGCTCGACTGGGATCATGTAAAGCGTTGTCGTGAAATCGGGGTGAAACGCTTTAAAGATTCAATGGCTCAGGTGGTTGCTGAATTAGAGACGTTAATTCCCGACGGTGCTAACGCCTATTTCGCGCACACCATGGCCGGTGGTATCCCCAAGGTGAAGGTGTTTCTTGCTATCGCCAATCGTGTTTATAAAGGACGCGGGGCACGTTTCATGTCTTCACGTAACTTGCTTGATAGTGATCTTGGCAAATTTATCATGATGAATTTTGATGAGGTTTCAGCCAATACGTTTGCTTACCTTATCGAGGCAACCGATGCGTTGCGACTGCGTCTGGAGCAGGGGGGCACTCAGGTTCGTTATAGTGCTTATGGCTATCACGGCACCGAAATTTTGATTGATGACCAATATCAATGGCAGAGCTATAGCAATTACACTCAGGGCTATGCAAAGAAACGACTGGAGTCTGTGGCTGAAGCCGCCTGGAGTCGGGGTATCAAGGCAACGGTGTTTAATTGCCCCGAGATTCGTACCAACTCATCCGATATTTTTGCCGGTGTTGAACTCTCCCTTTTCCCATTACTTCTCTCATTAAAGAGAGAGCATGGTGGTGACTGGGCTGAAGCACAGTGGCAGCTATGCAGTGATCTGCTGGTGGAAGGGAGTTCACTGGAAGAGCTGCTGGAGACTATCGAGGCATACAATGATACTGATGTGATTACAGAGTTCCGTAATTATGAGTTGTGGCCTATGGATAACAATGAGCAGCTGGCTGAAGTGATGGTTGGAACTTCAGCTGATATTGTTGCTTTACACAAGGATAAAAAGGCATTGATTACCGATCATTTGAGTAGTCTGGTACTGGAAGGTACAGGGCCATTAATGTTTCGCACGATGTCGGCCCCGTCGGCACCTGTGTTGTGGTTGAATCATGATATTATTGCCACGCAATTAAATCTTACACATAGCTAAGCTGTGGGCTCAAGGTTTGTGACATGGGTAGTCTGAAAGATGTAATCAGAGCCCGGTTTTTTGTTCTCTCCGTTGTTCGCAGAGCTCTGGCCAGATAAATGATCTATATGAAAGAGAGGAGGCGGCTGCCTCCTCTCTTGTTCGTGCCAGAGATAGCTCTTCACCCTTAGCTGGTCACTTGGTTTGGGCATATCTATTATTTGGAAAGCTGCTTTACTCTGTCCAGGTTTCCACCGATGGCTTGGGTTATTTGCCTGCCGAACTCTTTATCTGCACGGTAGAAGTAACTAAGGATGATGTGCCTGGTTTTACTGTCTTTTACCTGACCCAGATCCCCGGCTATGTTGCTAATCAGATTGGCTCTTTCCTGTTTAGAGAACGATTTGTACAGCACACCTGCCTGGGCAAAGTTGTTTTCTTTGGATATTTTTTTCTGCTGGCTTATGCCCTGTGCCATACTGCTGTAGCGGCCTTTATCGTTTTCAGAGAGGTTATTGATCCGGCTGGGTTGGTAGTTTACATCTGCAGTTTGGCTACCGTGATTACCCGCACCATCCTGGTTCCAGTTGCGAACCGCTGCATGTGCACGATTCACCGGAAGCTGCTGATGGTTTACACCCAGACGATACATTTGGGTGTCGGAGTATGAAAAAATACGTCCCTGCAACAATCTGTCTTCAGATGGTTCGATACCGGGAACAAGGTTTGCAGGTGTAAAGGCTGACTGCTCGGTTTCCTGGAAAAAGTTCGTTGGCATACGATTCAGGGTCATCGTTCCGACTTTTGTCTCCTTGATTCCCAACCACATCTTGGTGGCATCTAAAGGGTTGTAGTCAAGCTTGGTCAGTTGCGAAGGCTTGATCACTTTAATGAACAGATCCCACTTAGGGAAATTGCCTTTGCCGATGTTTTCATACATATCAGCTGTTGCATGACCAAAGTCCCTGGCCTGAACTGAAGCTGCTTCTTTCACTGTGAAGTTTCTGATGCCTTGCTGTGATTTCCAGTGGAATTTCACATATGAAACCTCTGCTTTATCATCAATGAATTTATAGGCGTGTACCCCCCAACCATCCATTTGACGAAGATTTGCCGGTGTACCAAAGTCAGAATACAACCAGGTCAACATATGGGTGGATTCAGGTAGATGACTAAAGAAGTCAAAGAATCGATTCGGGTCTTGTTTATTGGTGACAGGAGAAGGTTTCAGTGCATGTACCATATCCGGAAATTTGATGGCATCGCGGATAAAGAATACTGGCAGATTATTACCCACCAGATCCCAGTTGCCTTCATCAGTATAGAATTTAGTCGCAAAGCCACGGGGGTCACGTACAGTTTCAGGTGAGCCCTTGGAGTGGATCACGGTTGAAAACCTTACAAACACAGGCGTTGGCTTCCCTTTTGTAAACAGTGCGGCCCTGGTCAAGTCACTGATATCTCTGCTCGCAACAAACTCTCCATACACGCCCGTGCCTCGCGCATGGACAACACGCTCAGGTACACGTTCACGTGCAAATCGTTGGAGTTTTTGGATAAGCTGGACATCTTGCAGTAAAACGCTGCCATGCTCACCGGCTGTATAGGAGTTCTGATTATCTCCTACTGCAGCTCCGTTATCCCTGGTCAATTCAGCAGCCTGAACCGTACTGCTGACCAGGCCAACTGAAGCTAAGAGAGTACTGGCGTAAACTAATTGTTTAATGTTGGTATTCATGATGTTGCTCCTTTTACCTCTTCTGTCTTGCTAACTGCAGAACTGCGGGGATGTGATTGCAGAGTTACAACTGTCTCTTCATTCCAGTGATCGTGTCTAAATAATTCGTTGGTGATGAGTGGTTGACGCCACATGCATAGTTTTTTCATTATGACCTCCTTATGTGTAAAGGATCTGTATGTGAATTATAGAAATGATCTGATCATAAATAAAATTGGATATATTAATGATAACGATTCATAATTTAGAATGTAGATGTGCATAGGGGGGTTCAGATGGTTCCTACAATCAAACAATTAACGTATTTGGTTGCACTGGATGATTACCGCCATTTCGGAAAGGCGGCGGCCTCCTGTTTTATATCACAGTCGGCATTTAGTATTGCCATCAAAGAACTTGAATCGACGCTTAATGTGCATCTGGTAGATCGCACCAATAAAAGCGTTAATATAACAGAAGCAGGCAAGGCGGTAATCAGACAAGCACGACTTTGTATCAGTGATGTCCAGGCTTTGATGAGTATCGCTAGCAGTGGACAGGAACCGTTAAGCGGGCGACTTACGCTCGGTGTCATACCAACTATTGCACCTTTTCTATTGCCTTCATTCATGCCGGAATCCCTGAGTCACTTCCCCAAGTTGCAGCTGTATCTGCGCGAAGATAAAACGATGGTCATTCACGAGCAGTTACTGGAGGGGAAACTTGATCTGATTCTGTTTGCTTTGCCGTTTCAGATGAGGGGGGTGACTGTGATGCCACTATTCGAAGACCGGTTTCTGCTTGCCTGTAGTCAAGGCAGCAAATGGGTGAGTGGCGCGCATGATGAATCTGGTTTCGATGCACTTGCTGATGAAAGTATCATGTTACTCGAAGACGGGCATTGTCTGCGTGACCATGCACTATCGGCTTGCAGTGTTCGCAATTCCGATCAGGTCAGTCGTTTTGCTGCAACGAGTTTACCAACCCTGTTGCAAATGGTTGTGGCTGATCTGGGAGTTACCTTTATTCCAGAGATGGCCAGGGACTCATTGATGGGAAGTGAGGCTGAGCTGGAGCTTCATACGATGCCGAGACAAAGTTATCGTGAAATTGGTCTTGCCTGGCGTAAAGGCAGTAGCCGCAGTGAAGAGTTTATGCTGCTTGGTGAGTTATTGAAAGCACTGCATCGACGAACAGCGGTGACTGAACTTGATTAGTTATAACACTGGCAACCTATAGCACACCGTTATTATCATATCTGTGTGAACCCCGGTGGTGCTGATTAGTGATTCTGATAGACCCCGGGATGAATTCGGCTTTATATCCATGATTTGAAACGGAGTAAGTTATCACACAGGATTCAGCAACAGTGATTAAAACAGGCAGAATGAGATTGCAAGCCGTTGAATAAAGGGTGAGTGGGGCTGAATTCCACTCCTTAGATTTAGATAATTTTTGAGCTGGAGCTGTTAGATGATTAAACGTTATACATTGATGAAGATGCACATGATTCTGGCTTCGGTGGTTTTTCCGATTACGGTCATGTTCTTTATTAGCGGTGTGTTTTATATCTCTGATATTAAACCGGAATCTTCCCGTGAAACGTTTCGTGTTGAGCTGGATCAACCACTGCAGTCTGACCTTGCGCAGCTGCTTGGATTAGCCAGACAGGAATTGGCAGAGCGCGGAATATCTGAGCCGTTGGATGAGGCGACATTGGAGTGGAATTCCGATCTGGAAATCTTTTATCTTTTTTGGGATGGCAATAATCACTGGCTTAAACTGCGTCCTTCCACACGAGATATGAATGTGGCGGTATTTACACTGTACACGCCCAGCTGGTATGGCCGTTTCATGAATATGCATAAGGGATATGGTAAGGACCTGTTCAATTATTTCGTTACCATGATGGTGATTGTGATGATGTTGACGCTGATCAGTGGTGTGTGGATGGGTTTGAGCCTGCCTAAGCAGCGTAAGCTGGTGATCAGGTCGATGGGAGCGGGCTTTTTATTGTTTCTCATCTTGATATTGCAGAGTCAGTTTTTCTGAATGACATTGAGTTGTGGACCCGGAATCAGATAGTGTTTTTTCTTCTATCCACATCAACTGTGGATAACTATGTGGATAGAAATGACCCAGCGCTGTGGGGCCAAGCTTTGTGACTTGGCTAGTCAAAAAGGTTAAAATTTAGGCATAGTGTTTAGTGATTTAAAAATAATGACTTAGAGCATATCTTGTCATCTTTCTGCCTTATACTTTATAGCGTGACTGATGTTTGTGTCATGATGATTCAAAGGTGGATAAACGTGGGCTGCAGGGCTTTCAAAGTCCCCACTTCTTTTTACTAAGCTTGAACAGGAACTCTCGCCTTTTTTCCTTAGGCATACTGCGCAGTACAGCCAGATATACTGCCTCCTCTTCGGACATCGATTCAGCCAGCCTCATTGCTTCTTGCTGAGAGTCAGCTGAAAGGGCGTTGAACAGGCTTAAGCTTTCGATACTGAGATTTTCCGGGTTCATCTGTTTACCATGCTCGGAAACTATCCGATCTCTGCTTTTCATGTCACTGTTGCGTCACGATCATCAATTAGACTGGAGTCAGGTTTATGGCCTGGCTATTGCTTTATTGATATGTGAAACTGATATGTGAAACGCGTATCGAAAGGAACACAGCATTACAATTCAAGATTCATAGGACGGATCTATGCACTACGAAGTCGTTGATACAATTATCGCACCGGATGACCGGCTGGAATTGCTCTCCAAGCTGGAGGTGGGGCAGTTGCTCAATAGCAGCTCTGGCGGCTTGTACAAGGTATTCAGAGGTTGCGCATTAGCAGTGCTCAATTGTGATGCTGATCTGGATGACGGACGGGTGTTGCTGGAACGCTACAAAAGTTTTGAAATCTATGTGCGACAGGTTGAGCGCGGCATCAAGCTTGAATTGATTAATGCGCCTGCAAATGCCTTTGTGGATGGGGAGATGATCAAGGGTATCCACGAACACCTGTTTTCAGTGCTCAGGGATATTGTTTTTACCCATGATGATATTATGAATAATCCGAATATCGATCTGAATAGTTCAGAAGGTATTACTAACGCCGTGTTTTATATACTGCGCAATGCCAAGGTGCTGGATCTGATTCGGGACCCTAATCTGGTGGTCTGCTGGGGCGGTCACGCTATCACACGCCATGAATACGACTACAGTAAACAGGTCGGCTATGAGATGGGCTTACGTGAACTCGACGTTTGTACCGGTTGTGGACCGGGTGCGATGAAAGGGCCTATGAAGGGGGCGACTATTGGTCATGCCAAGCAGCGTAATCATCATGGTCTTTATCTGGGGGTTACAGAACCGGGTATTATCGCGGCTGAAGCTCCGAATCCTATTGTGAATAATCTGACCATATTCCCGGATATTGAAAAGCGACTGGAAGCCTTTGTTCGCACAGGCCATGGTATTGTTGTCTTTGCAGGCGGTGTGGGTACTGCAGAAGAGATACTGTATCTGCTTGGTATCCTGCTGCATCCGGACAATAAGGCGATGCCGTTTCCTCTGGTCTTTACTGGTCCGGAATCAGCTCGTGCCTACTTTGAACAGATCGATGGCTTTATTGCTGAAACACTGGGGGCTGAAGCTCAGGGGCGTTATCAGATTATTATTGATGACCCGGCCCTTGTGGCGAAGACGATGCGCACAGGTATAGGTCAGGTAAGAGAGCACAGGAAGCGACTTGGTGATGCGTTTTATTTCAACTGGACGCTGACCATCGATCATGAATTTCAGAAGCCCTTTGAACCCACGCATGAAAATGTTGCCGCTCTGGCGCTGCACAAAAATCAGAAGCCTTATCTGCTGGCTGCAAATCTGCGCCGTGTCTTTTCAGCACTGGTTGCCGGTAATGTTAAAGATGAAGGTATTCGTGCGATAGAGCGTTACGGTGATTTTGAGATCCATGGTGAAGCTGCAGTGATGGGGCCTGTAGATGCTCTGCTTACTGCGTTTGTGGCACAGGGACGCATGAAAATGTCGGATGAGGACTACAGGCCCTGCTACAGGATTGTATGATGGATGGCTTTACTTGCTCTGCACGGGTTTATCGATACCGGCAACGGGTGGGTAAGCATTTTTCAGCAGCATGATGAACTGTTCATGAAACCAGTGACCTGAAGCCGGTGCGTTGGGCAGCGCTCCTGTTGGTTTACCCGAGGGTTTGGGACCATGGCTTACCACATAGTTGGGGTCACACATGCTGTCGTATCGTTTGCCTTCAGCGTCGGCTTTGGTTTGTTTCGCATCACTGGTGCCATCGGATTCACCCGGTGGTTTAACCCAGATGAATGCAGCTATGGGATGATCAGGGCCGTAGGGCTCGGCTGTGGGGCGTGTGCCAATTCCTGCACCACTGGGGTTACACCAGTTTCCACGGTGGAATCGACGATCAACACGGGATTGATCCACATACTCTTGCAGCTTGATAGATGTAGAGGGGACTGCTGGTCGCTTCGCTCCCCCCCAGCCATTACGGGAGGTATCAATGAGGAATTTGAGATCGCTTGAAAAGCCTGCCCGGACAAACGCTTCATGCAGGGCATGAATATAGCTTTTTTCATCAAACATCGGGTTCCATTGATAGAACTCCGATGATTTTATCGGATTGCCATCAATCTTGTGCTCGGGATTGTTCAGGAACTCCTCTTCCGTAGGGGTTGAGCCTGAAATGTTTGTGATAAAACCACTGACCGCATTGAGTCCTTGCCCTGTGTCTGCACCTGAGATGACTTTGCTGAAGTAGCTTACAGTGGATTTGAGATTCCCATCCCATCCCAGCCAGCCTGAGTGGCCGATATCCATATAGATATGGTTGTTTGTCTTCTGGCTGAATCGTTCGATGGCATAGCGTATACCCTGTTGATAAACATCATGTTTATTTACAAATGCACACTCTGAGTGCCAGAGGTTGGTGATCATGTTTGGTAATGAATCCGGTTCGATGATGAGTGAAAAGCGCAGCGAGTCAAAGCGGGGCTCTGCAAGCAGATCGGCAATCACATCAATATACTCTTTTTTGTACGTCTCAAGACCGCCGGTTCGAAAGTCTAGTGTACCATTGGAGCTAAGTGCAGAACAATCGCGGTTGGGTAGATTATAAATCACCAGTTCAACGAGCATCGGTTTGTCTGCTTGCTGTTGATCAAGGGCCCTGAGTAAGTGCTGCTCAAGGCTTGATCGGCCATTATTTAACAGGCCGCCGTGAATGGCGTCAATTCTGTCCAGCCAGATTGCAGTCGGGATTGCTTGAATATGACGCATTTTGCTGATCAGATTGCGATCCTTGGTTTTCGCGATGGATAGTTCGATCAGGTGGGCGTAGTCAGGGTTAATGTACTTGTAGGCACCCGGATAGGGGTTTGTTACATTTCTGCTTTCTTGTTTGTACGTTTGTTTATTCATGGAAGACTCAGAGCAGGCGGGGCTTGCTAAGAGTAGTGACAGTATGACGAAGCTGCCTGCAAGAGCCTTTTTGATCATAAGGCATCTAAGGCCTGCTTTGAAAAATATACCTGCCTCATGTGTTCGTACCTGCCTTGATAGTTTTGTCTTCTGCATGACAGCTTGAAAAGTATGGAGGGGTAGCGTCATAGAGTAAAGTTCAGCTCTGTAGGGTTGCCTTTTAGCTAGGCTGGTTGCAGTTCTATTGTTGCTTCTGTTACGTATAAGACTTGTAATAAAATGAGCATATATGTTGATTTGATCATGTGTTACATTACTTCTGATGCCACGGGTTCAGAGGTTTTCTTTGCTCAGACTACAGTCAGTTTTAGTGTGCTGTTCCGATAAAAAAGAGCGATGGGCTCACCGATGATTGAAGTGGTATTACTGGCCATAGCATTAGCCATGGATGCGTTTGCAGTATCGATTGGCCTGGGTTCCAAAGAGGATAAGCAGCGCCTTTCTGCCCTGGCCTTGAGAGCCGGGCTCTGGTTGGGCCTGTTTCAGGGGCTGATGCCATTGATCGGCTTTCTGGCAGGACAATCGGTGTTGGGTTGGGTGGAAACTTATGCCCATTGGATTGCTTTTGCTCTGTTACTAATTATTGGTGGCAAGATGGTTATTGAGTCTGTTTCGCAACAAATTGAGCAGGAGATTGAAAGCGTCACGGGCTCTTTGATCACAAGCAGGGTGATGTTGGTGCTGGCGATTGCAACCAGTATCAATGCAATGGCAGCAGGTTTCTCTTTAACCCTGTTGGCGGTAGAGTCTATGCTGGCTTGTTTGATGATCGCTTTGACTACGTTTGTATTCAGCTGGCTTGGTGTGTTTGTTGGTTTTCGCAGTGGTACGTGGCTGGAAAGCAAGGCAGAATTGTTTGGCGGCATAGTGCTGATTCTGATCGGCTTCAGGATTCTACTGTTTATAATTTATCCTTATATAGATAAGTTGATTGCAATCTTCGGGGATAGAGCTATGCTTCGCCGCGTTGAAAGTGAGCTGCGGCTCGCTTTTTTTGTTTCTTGAAGGCAGGTGTACGTGGATTCACAGATTCGAGCATTGTTAGAACCGATTACTGAGGAGTTGGGAGTTGATATTCTCAAGGTCAGTCTTGGTGGTGGAGGTCGCAACCCGCTGTTGAAGGTGGTTGTGGATCGTGCTGAAGGCGTGAATTCAGAGGTACTGGAAAGGATTAGTCGAGGTCTGGCTCTGCAGCTTGATGCAGAAGACCTTGTCTCCAGTGCGTATCGTCTTGAGGTAACATCTCCGGGCTTGGATTGGCCACTGGAGACTGTAGCAGATTTCAAGCGTTATCAAGGTGAATGGCTTAAGGTCAGCTTTGTTGAGGGTACAACCCAGGAAGGCCGGAATCTTGGGCCTGTTGAAGCTGAGGGGGATGTGAAGTTTACACTGTTGATTGAAGCTAAGAAGAGCAGGGATAACCGCGAAGAGGTGATCTCGATGGCTGAAGTGAACAAGGTAGTGCGGGCAATTAACTGGAAAGAAGTTTCCCGTACCAAACAACTAGAGGACTCCGCAGAGGATTCTTCTAATAATTCGAAGTAGTGAGAATGCAGTCATGAATGTAGAAATGTTACAGGTCGCGGATGCGGTTGCACGCGAGAAATCAGTAGAACGCGAATTGGTTCTCGAAGCAATGGAACAGGCCCTGAAAACGGCGGCCCGCAGAACCTATCCGGGTAAAAATGTTGAAGCTGAAATTGATCGGGAAACTGGCGAAATTCGTCTGTTCCATGTTCGTACTGTTGTTGAAGAAGTTGAAGATGAAGAGAATGAACTTACCGTTGAACAGGGTAAAGAGCTTAATGATGCAGCTGAGCTTGAGTTTGAATTCCGTGAATCACTTCCTCCAATTGAGTTGGGCCGTATTGCTGCCCAGACTGCCAAGCAGGTTATTAACCAGAAGATTCGTGAAGCAGAACGTGATCGTGTAATTGCGGAATATGAGCCACGCGTTGGTGAGTTGATCACTGGCATCGTCAAGCGTGTTGAACGCGGTAATGTATATGTGGATCTGGGTCGCGGTGAAGCTGTGATGTATCGTGAAGATCTGCTGCCACGTGAAACATTCCGTCAGGGTGATCGTGTGCGTGCATATCTGCGCGAAGTGCGTAATCAGTCTAAAGGCCCATTGGTGTTCGTTTCCCGCTCTGATGCAGGCATGGTATTGCGTCTGTTTGAACAGGAAGTCCCTGAGATTCAGGAAGGTTCTGTTGCGATTCAGGCAATTTCCCGTGATCCGGGTTCCCGCAGCAAAATTGCTGTGATCTCTACCGATGCTGCTGTTGATCCCGTTGGTGCATGCGTAGGCATGCGTGGTGCACGTGTTCAGGCTGTAGTGAATGAGTTGCACGGCGAAAAGATTGATATTATTGAATGGACTGAAGATCCGGCAGTGTTCGTTGTGAATGCACTGGCTCCTGCTGAAGTTGAGCGTGTGCTGGTTGATGAGACTACGAACACAATCGAAGTTGCTGTAAGCGAAGATAATCTCGCTATCGCTATTGGCCGTCGCGGTCAGAATGTTCGTCTGGCATCTGAAATGACAGGCTGGAGCATTGAATTGATGAGTACCGGCGAAGAGAAAGAGCGTCGTACTGAAGAGATTGCCAAGGGTAAAACCGTATTCCAGGAAGGCCTGGATGTGGATGAGGACTTTGCTGCAGTACTGGTAAACGAAGGCTTCCTGAGTCTCGAAGATCTGGCTTACTGCTCGGTTGACGATATTTCAGCTATTGAGGGTCTTGATGAAGAGGTTGCGCTGGAGCTGCAGAAACGTGCACGCAATGTGCTTCTCGATCAGGCTCTGAACCAGAACAGTGAAGAGGGTGAGGCGAAAGTTTCATTGCTTGATCTGCCTGGTATGACGCGTGAGATTGCTGAACAGTTAGCAGCGCGTGAAATGGTTAGTGTTGATGCACTTGCTGATGCTGCTATGGATGAAATTGAAGATATTGAGGGGCTGAGCAAGGAACAGGCTGAAGCCCTTATTATCGCTGCGCGTGAGGCTTCCGGCTGGTTTGACTGAGCAGGATGATATTCATGCCTCGTTAAGGAGCTGTCTGGCCTGCAGGGTCAGCTCACCGAAGCAGGCAATGTTAAGACTGGTAGTTGATGAACAGGGGCAGTTATGGCCTGATCTGGCTCAGAAACTACCGGGACGTGGCACTTACCTCTGTATGCAGGAATCCTGTTTGCAGGGGATGAATGATAAGCGAATGCAGCCGTTAAAAGCGAAATTCGTTGTTGATTTGCCACAGTGGTCAGCACTGAAAGAACGGCTTGATTTGGTGCTGGAAAAGCAATTACAGCAGATGTTCACACGTCTGCGCATCACCGCCAATGTTGGCAGGGATGCGGTAATGCACCGACTGTGGAATAATGCGCCTCTGCTGCTGTTACTGGCAGAAGATGCCGGTGATGCGCTACATCGTCAGATTGATGATGCGGTGGAGAAACGGAAGCAAGCGCAGCTAAAAACTGCAATGGTCCGGATTTCATCAAAGTTATGGCTTGGTGAAAAGTTCGGGCGTGATAATGTAGCTATTGCGGGAGTCGATGCCTCAGGGCCATCGGCAGCAGTAGCAAAGAAGTTAAACCAATATTGTGTCTGGTATAGACACATCAAGGCATTAGGGTAAACAGAACCGATGGCAAAGCGAATTCTAGATTTGGCAAAAGAACTTGGCGTAGAGGCGGCGGAAGTACAGCGCGCAGCCGTACAGTGTAATGTGGTTGTGAGCGGACCGACCAGTACACTGGATGTGGACGACCAGAAGAAGATTCGCTCTGCGATAAAAACCTCAGCCAAGCCGGATGCCAAGCCAGGCGGTGGTAAAACGCTTACCCTGAATCGCCCGATGGTTGCAGGCCAGACACGCAGCGGCGGGCAGGTTGAAGGACGAGGTCGCACGGTTGAAGTGGCCGTCCGTCGTCGCCATACGCCGGTTAGTAAACCTTCGGCAGCCAAAGCTGAAACTCCGGTAGCAACACCTGCACCGGCGGCCCCAACACCACCAACTCCTGTAGTGAAAGAGAAGCCAATGGCTCCTGCACAGCGTGCAGCAGCTGCAGTAGAGAAAAAGAAACTTGATGATGCCAAGCAGGCTGAAGCGAATAAAGCAGCAGCTGCAAAAGCTGCCGCTGCGAAAGCAAAAGCGGCAGAAGCCGCTGTGAAAGCACCTGTTGTAACAGCAGCACCCAAGGCACCTGTTGCAAAAGCTCCGCTTGCTAAACCTGCCGCAAAAGCACCGGTTGCAGCGAAAAAGACAGGTCCTACACCTGCACAACGTGCTGCAGCTGCAACTGCCGCAATAAGAAATGCTGCTCCAGCTCGTCCTGCCGGTATTACGACTCGTCCAGCAGGTGGAGCAAATCGCCCAGCAGCTAACCAGAATAGACCGGCTGGTGTAACTACCCGTCCTGCCGGGGGCCCTAATCGCCCAGCAGCAAACACACCTAACCGTCCGGCAACTCCAGGTAACCGTCCAGCAGCAGGCCCTAACCGACCAACAGGTCCGAATCGTCCTGCTGGTCCTAACCGTCCGGGTGGCCCTAACAGTCGTCCAGGCGGTCCGAACCGTCCAGGTGGTCCTAATCGCCCGGCAGGTACTGGCCAGCAGCCAACACATAAAGGACCGAGAACCACAATTCGCCGTGGCCTTTCTCCAGCACAGATCGCTGCATCGAAAGCGCCGCGTTCATCAGTAAAACAGATTGAGAAGAAAATTTCAGAAGACCGCGCAACTCAACGCAGGCAAAACCAGCAGAATCGTCCGGGCCAGCGTCCGGGCCAGCGTCCGGGCCAGAATGCTTCTCCTCAGAATGCAAATGCACGCCGTTCACCTTCTGTTGCAGTTGCACCGCAGCCGACAGCTCCGCCACCGGGTGCTCAGCAACGCCGCCGTGGTGGTGTAGGCAGACCACAACGGCGTCTGTCTCCAGCTGAAAAGGCTGCTCGTCGTTCATACTCTGCAAAACGTAATGAAGTGCTTACACCGGAACAGCAGGATCGCCAGGCTCGTTTGGCTCGTGGCTCCAGAAGACGTGACTCCAGTGTATCCAAAGATGATGAAGCATTCGTAGTACGTACAGTTGAAGTTACCGATCCTATCCTGGTGTCGGAACTGGCAAGCCGTATGGCATTCAAAAGTGTACAGGTCGTCCAGAAATTGTTTGAAATGGGTATCCCTACAACGGTCAATGAAAGTGTAGACGCTGATACAGCGGTATTAATTGTTGAAGAGTTTGGTCATAAGGCGAAAATTATTAACGCATCAGCAGTAGAAGACGTTCTGGTAGAAGATACTTCTGAAGACAACAGTGAAGATCTGGTTCCACGCCCACCTGTTGTCGTAGTAATGGGTCACGTGGATCACGGTAAAACATCGATTCTTGATGCTCTGCGTAAAGCACATGTTGCTGATGGTGAAGCCGGTGGTATCACCCAGCACATTGGTGCGTACATGGTGAAACTTGACGGTGGTGAACGTGTTGTCTTCGTTGATACACCTGGCCATGAAGCATTTACAGGCCTGCGTGCCCGTGGTGCGAGCATGACAGATGTGGCTGTGCTGGTAGTCGCTGCAGATGATGGCGTGATGCCTCAGACAGTTGAAGCACTGAACCATGCACGTGCAGCTGGTGTTCCGATCATTGTAGCCATGAATAAAATGGATAAAGAGGGTGCTGATCCTGAAAAGGTCATGCGTCAGCTTGCTGAACATGAAGTTATCTCTGAAGAGTGGGGTGGCAACACCATGTTCGTTCCTGTTTCTGCACATACAGGACTGGGTCTGGATGATCTGCTTGAGAATCTGGCACTACAGACTGAAATCCTTGAGCTTAAAGCGAATCCGGAGCGTCGTGGTAAAGGTAT
>Ga0316204_10003716_pt1 | contig 29591 bp, 29 predicted proteins | sample 6monrhotite_MG_2_FD_205661 | JGI IMG/M metagenome (GOLD analysis project Ga0316204, IMG submission 205661) | Microbial mat bacterial communities from mineral coupon in-situ incubated in ocean water Damariscotta River, Maine, United States -... | ecosystem: Environmental > Aquatic > Marine >...
ACAAGAGCAGCGATACAGCAAGGACACCGATTCCAGCCGCACGACTGATATTCCACATATCCGGCAGACTAGCAAAACGCCATAGCCCTTTGTATAAGCCGGTTACCCAAAAAACAATCGCCTGAGCGATCATGACTATCACGAGTGTTTGCCACACCATCGCCCATGCGGCATCAGACATAGAAAAGTTGTAGCGCGTGAGAAATGCCAGCCCCCAAGCCACCACAACCATGATCAAGTCATGACTAATAACCGCTAATCTTCTACTCTGATACTTCATTGATTACTCACCATAAAACATTCATAAAAAATGACCATTTAAAAAGAACGTTATTTTTCAAATCACACACCGACGTTCTAGCCTCGTAACGCCCACCATAATCGCACAGTAAATGGCTATCCAGGTCAAAACAATTACCCATTGAAAAACGACATCTGCCTGCATCGCAAACCACGCGGAGGTACCACACAGTGCCATCAACAGGTATGCATACAATACCGTCTTTTTATGTCCCCAGCCAAGTTGAACCAGGCGCTGATAGAAATGACTCCTGTGCGCCTCCCAGACTCTATCCCCATTTAGAAGACGGCGAGCTAATGTCACCGAAGCATCTACAATAAATGGGGAAAACACCAGCAAGGCAAGCCAGATAGGAAAAATTCCCTCAACGCTCGCCCACAGTGAATAAGCCGCCATCAGAAATCCCAATGTAGATGATCCCGTATCCCCCATAAATATTTTGGCGGGTGGGAAGTTAAACCACAAAAATCCCGCCACTGCCCCAACAATAATTAGATTGGCGTACATAAAGGAATAATGCTGTGCTTGCCATCCCAACAGGGCAAAACAGGAAAAGCCAACAATCGCCATTCCTGCCGCAAATCCATCCATACCATCCATGAAGTTATACAGATTTATTAGCCAGACAATAAAAAAGGAGGACACAAGCAGCCCTATAAATGCTGGCCATTGCCATGAGAAACCGGGCAGTTCTAGTATAACTAGCTCAAAACCACTCATAACCAATAAGGCAGCAGCACAAAAGTGGATAAAACAACGAAGCCCAGCGCCAAGCGAATAACAATCGTCCAAAAAAGAAATCACTGCAATGATTAATGCACCCAGGAGTATAAGCGGGCTAACCGTACTATCTAGCAACAGCGCTACTAATCCCATGCCCATAAAAAAGGCGACCAGAATCGCCACCCCTCCCGCTCTAGGCAGGGGAATAGAATGGAGAGACCGTTCATTAGGATGATCCATTACTCTTAGTGGAGAGATAGGACTGATGAAAATGCGCGTTAAGCACATAGACAATAGAAATGAAACAACAATCAACACACTTATCATGAGAGAATTATACTCACCTCCCCCTCCAATTGCATGAATTTCCTTCTATTTTCTTAAAGTAGAATCAAAATACAGGAGAGCCTTGCCTTCTCTGTTGACAGTGTAGATAGATGCATTATAGTCACCTCACATAAGGAAAAGGCACTGTCTAGCCACTACCTGCATTTACCAGGAGACTTCACTCGCATCAACACTATTTCCGTAAAAGAAAATCTTCAGCAGTTTTTTTCAACGCATCATCAACGCTGACCGGCGGTTCCCAGCCCAATATTTTCTTCGTTTTACTGATATCCACCTGTAATGACCCTAGCAGACGTTGGGCAATATCACGCTTGCCTAATAGCATCGCCCCAGCTTTCAGTAAACTTTCTGGCACAGGCAACAACCGTGCGGGCTTGCCCAGTGCCTCGCCCATTCGCAGCAATAGCTCTGTTGTAGATAGGTCCTCGCCGTCACTCACCAAAAATGTCTGATTTACCGCAGCAGGATGATCGATGCAAGTCACTATCAAGTCCACCAGATTATCTAACGCCACCAGGCTGCGTTTATTATGAATTGCACCAAAAGGCAGGGGTACACCCTTATCCAGCCAACGCATCATAGACTGGAAATTCGCTTTTACGCCAGGGCCGTAGACCAACACTGGCCGGATAATAACCACCTCTAAACCTGTACGCTGGGTCACCTCATGAAGTACCTGCTCGGCCTCCCATTTTGACCGTGCATAAGCATCCACCGGATAAACGGGGGAGGAAGAGTTGTAAGGCTCACTACCCTCACCCACACCAGTGGCCTCACCATTAACCTTAATGGAACTTATAAATACCAGCCTGTTTACCCCATGCCGTGCTGCTTGCTCTGCCAGTCGGCGAGCACCCTCCACGTTAACTTTGCGAAAAGCAGCTAGTGGATCAGTCACAGTGTCAGACATGATATGCACTCGAGCGGCGGTATGAATAACAGTATCAACACCGTCCAGTGCTGCAAACCAGTCAGTATCAGGGCCAATATCGCCAACAGCGATGCTACCTTCCGTCGCTAAAGATCGAGCCGCGCCGCGCACAGCTATCCGCTTATTCTTAAGCGCTGCAAAAACAGCAGAGCCTATAAACCCATTGACACCAGTAACAAGCTTCATTTTGATTTACGAAAACACTCCATCAGTTTTGCTGGGATTTTCAATAACAGACGAGGTAGGCTAGTTTTAATTCCATTTGCTCGGCATGCCCTGACTATTTCCCCATTAAGTATCCAGCTGCTTATTAGACCGCTGGTACTAGCGCCACCAGCACGCATCTTAACGACAACACGTGGCAAATATGAGTAACTAGCGCCAGCAGTGTAAAGCAGGCGCGCAATCATTTCAAAATCGGCTGCAATACGGTAATCCAACGAAAAGCCACCATATGTCTCATATAGTGCACGTCTCACCATAAATGTTGGATGAGCGGGCATCCATCCATAGCGAAGGCGAGCAGGATGAAAAGTGCTTGAATCGTAGTAGCGTACAACACGATCCGTATCAATTGGATCCACCATCACAAGGTCAGCAAACGCAGTATCCTTACCCTCCGCCTCCATACGTTCAATCAACTGCCTTACGCAAGTTTCATCAACATAAAAATCATCCGAATTAAGTAGTCCAACCACATCACCAGAGGAAGCACGAATACCCTTATTCATTGCATCATAAATACCTTTATCTGGCTCGGATATAATGATATCAATGCGATTTTTAAATTCACGAATGACATCCATCGTCCCGTCCCTAGATGCCCCATCAACAAGTATATATTCTATATCTGGATAGTCTTGCGACAACACAGATTCAATTGTATCTCTAATAGTTTTTTCACTATTAAAACATACAGTAACAATGCTCACTTTCATTTTATTTACATTTCTCCACGAACCTCAGATAAAAAAGCCATCCAAATTATGGAATACACCCAGTGCAGAAAAAAAAGTAACATTCAAAAATGCTCACATACATCTGAAAACAATTAGTGGAATGGATATAGATTGCCAGACTACGCTACTGCATAGTCTATTTATTGAAATATACGCTATCGCTATTATCTAAACACAACCAGCCACATTATTCATCGACCTTATACGTCTAAAAAAGAGCTTGCTATTTAAATTTAAGGCATTTAATTACACGCCTTTTAATCCCATTTACTAACCCCGCACACCCAACCCACTTCGTCGTTTCCAAAAGAATTTTGAACCTAAATTTATAGGATAACCCCTTAAAATGCAGCGCTTTACCTACAGCAAAGTCTTTACCTGGAACCTCAAAAATGACGTTACTTACAGGGGGGTGCATTTGCTCACCAAACGACAAAGTAGGATCGCTACAATTCTTAACTGACACAAGAATTTCTGAATTGATATCGCAGGGTTGTTTGAGCCCATAAAAATCAGCCTCGATACTTTCCTGTATATTTTGACACCACGGAGCCAACTTCTTTAGTAGAACCTCGCACGGTTCAAAAAAAGCATCATATTGTGAAATAGAGCTCTCAATTTCACAAAATCTATATCTTTTATTTGCTAACAACAGGGGAACCTGAAATCGTACCCCAGCGGATTTCATGTGCTCTCCATCGTCCCCCCAATTTGTGGTTAAACTAACCCCGGGATAAACTGAAAACATATTGCGTTCATGCATGTATTTAATAAAATATTTCTTCCAAGAACTTTCAGGCCAGTCTTTTACCATAGATGGAACCCCAGCCCATTGAATATATTTTTTCTTAGCTGTTTGATGATACCATTCCCGAAAACCTTGCCAGTACCGCGCTGTCCATATCTGTCCCCACGACGAAGCAGACTGAATAAAATAATTATCATACCCATCTTTTACCGGTAAAAAAGGGCGTCTTGCAAACTCATTTATCTCTGGGCTATACAACGAAATTTGGCACACTCGATCACTACTCTCGAAGAAGGAAATGCTAGCGTTTACATATTCATAAAAATATGGAGATACGAACAAATCATCCTCAAGGACAACTACCGCACCATATTCACTGGAGAGATCTCCGCAAAAAAGCACATGTTCACGTAAGCCAAGGTTTCGATTATGTTTAATGACACGTTTGCTGCCATGCTCCCAAACAAATTTACCGGCAACAACCTCCACATCGGGAGAGCCACCATTATCAATACTTATAACAAGTGGTATGTCCTTTCCCCCCTGGTAGACAGCATTTGCAAGACTGGTAAGCAACCGTGAGAGCGCTACTGCGCGATCAAATGCTATAATGACTATAGCCGCCTTTTTAGTCATTCCTTGATCACCCATACTAAATTACGTAATATTAGTCGCATTCAAATTTTTTCACTATTTATCAATCGGTCCAACCCTTACTCAGATATACACTCTACGTTAATCTCTTACATCTGTTTCTGGCAATACGTTATAATAGTTAATCACACTGGCAGCGGCTGCTTAATAACTCGTTGAACAACGCTCTACTCTAGCACAAAGCACTGGTACTATTGATGCTACCATCCATCAAGCTATCTGAACTGCATACCCTTACCGCCATGACTAGATACATAATGAATACGGTGCGCATAAGAAATATATGAAATCGCTATTTCTTCTCTTTATTACGGCACACTATTCCATGGAGAATTCGTTTTAATCTGAACACAACGGGAATAGCCAATGAAAATATGGCAAGAACAAAACCAAAGATGCCTTCTTTCCTAGCAACCACCTTGAGCCGCTCCAAAAAATTACGTTTAAATAACACATCACCTACGCCACCCAGCAAATAATTGGCAACAGGGAAAGGTAGTGACACAGATTTTAGCCCACGGTTCTTTTCAAGAAGATCATAATACCAATACAACTCACCCTTTAGTTTAAAAGATGTGTCATAAAGAGGCGCGGATTGTCTTTTCACAAAGATTGATTGATGGCATACCACCCGTGTTCCAAATAACGTTAAATTCAACCCAGAAAAACGCAAAGGAACCAGTCTCTTCACGAATTCTCCTTTTTCAGAAAAGACATTTGTTTCGCCATACAAAATATCAGGATACCCATTCGATATGACCGCCTCAGCAACGGATGCTAATACGTTTTCATCAGAAAAGGTATCTCCCGCATTTAAAAAAATAAGGTAGTCCCCCGTGGCGGCACGGATACCCTTATTCATTGCATCGTAGATTCCGTTATCAGGTTCACTTACCCAATAATCGATTTTAGAAGAATACCTTCTAATTAAATCAAGGGTACCATCCGTACTAGCGCCATCTATAACAACAAGCTCGGAACAGCTCTCAACTTGCCCTACAATACTTTCAATTGTATTTTTTATGAAGCGCTCGCCATTAAATACAACCGTAATTATTGAGATAATTGGTTTATGAACACCCATCTGGCTAGACGAAAAAATATTGTTTTGCATACAGTCTCATAATGGCATGAGAATTATTTTCCCATATCACATCAATATCAATAAACCCGGAAACATCTACCATTCGACTTTTATTGCTCCCATACACGTTAATACAAAGATAAAAAGTACCATAAAAACTTAATACTTAATAAAGACAAACAGACCATCCCAACAGCAATAAGAGATGCGAAAGCATAGGCTGTGTGTGTGTGTGTGTGAGTCTGCCAGTTTTCAGTACCCAGTTCCATCACGTGAACACTGGCAGCGGTCATGTCATCAACATGTGAAAACTCGCGGCAGGGTGCCCCGTTATCCCACACAATCACTTCTGGAGCATCTCAACCAATCCACAGCTCCTTATCTTCATTAGGCCGTCACATAAAACCATTTGACCTCACCTAAAATAACACTATAAGTCGCTCAACAACTCAATCAGTTTTCGCAGTTAATTCTTTTTTTACAACTAGATTCGACATCATAAACTGCTTCAAAAGCCCAGAACCTGATTTAAAGTCGATGATGGCTGCTGCATACACCATTACAGCAAGAGTAGAAACCCCCAAATTCAATACATAAGGTCTCTGTAAAAATAGAAGCCCTATACCAAACAACACTAAAGAACGCCTCCCATTTAAAGCGAAAATAAATAAAAAAGCCAAAAAAAGATAATAAGGCCAGGAAACTAAAATACCAGTAGCCACCAACGGAAAAAGAGGATTTTCCCCAATAGCGTTGTAATTTCGATAACTAGCTCCAACAGGATATGCGAGCTCCGAGTCTAAACCAAACAAGAATACACGCGTATCAGACCCAATGTACTCCGCAGCATTATAAAACCGGAATGACCGATTATCTCCCTTAAGATTCCCTTCAGCATCGAATGATAGCCGATACGATAGCTGCGATTGAAAATCATCTGACAATCCGCTGCTGACCAGAAGTGGAAGAGAAACGATTGCAGCCAATATTACCAAAAGCACCTCCCTGAACTTTATCTTTTCAGCAAAGGCATGCACAACAACATAAATCAAATGTGCAAGACTAAAAGTAATAAAACCCAAAATTAGCAATACCCAGGTATACCGCGAATTTTTCCGCATCAAGTGTCTGGCGGCCGCCACAGCACAAATATACATTGACAGAGAGCCTGGTTCATCATAGATCCCAGCAGGCCTTATAAAGTTACCCCTAACAAAGTTAGTTATTGTCGTATAGTAAACATCTATGGTCTGCCCACTAAATATGGACCTTGGAAATGAAAACATTGGCTGCACGCCATTTTGAGCAAGAAGACTCCCTATCCATGCACCTATGACCACGATTAATAAAAAGTGTGACGCTATACTAACAAGAGAAGAGACTTCCTCTTTTGACAACATAGAAAACATGAAAACCGATGACAGAAAAAAAATGGAATAATATATAAACCTAGGCTCACCCCAATAAATGGCGGTAATACTGCCTAACGCTACCGTCGCAGAAATAAATAGGATAAAGGACGAATGAACCCTTAGATTACCAGATAGCAAAGTAAGCAGAAGAAATGGTATAACACACAGAGCAACCCAAAAAGATCCACTGACAGGTAAACCAATGAAACCGACAAAAGGACTTATTGATAAAAAACCAAAAATAAAGACCAACCAAACTCTCATACTAGAATCAACCTTCAATTAATAACCTTAAATCTTTGACACAAGAAGATCCCGTTGGAACACTTCACAATAACTACATTAAAAACCTCATAAACGACATATATATAACGACTATCTTGTAAACACTTAACAACCACAGATAATGGCGATATAACACCAGGCATTAAAATTTAGAACTTTCCTAATTTAACTTTCTTACCAACCTAGCTGGATTACCCGCAACAATTACACCGCTGGGTACATCGCCAGTTACCACACTACCTGCACCAATCACGCTTCCCGTGCCAATTCGAACACCCTTTAATATAATAGAACGTGCGCCAATGAAACAGTCATCTTCAATTACTATGGCGCATGACTTTATCTTTGTCGCATCATCCCGCTCATCAGCAAGAATAGGATGTGCATCACTGTCGGTGATAAGACACCCAGCCCCGATAAGCACTCGGTCACCTAGCGTTATGGATGTAGCTGCTGAAATTGTGCATCCAGATATGCCAACATTTTTACCGATATTAATTGTAGCACCTGCTTTCAAGGTCTTTAGGATAACTTTCTGAAAAACACCAATTGAATTATCCCAAGGTGAACTTGTACAAATGAAGTTACCCCCAATAAGAATACTTCCTCGTGCCGTAGTATGGACGATCGGGAGACCATTAAACTGCCAGGATGAATTCCATCGCAGTCCTTTTAGCCAGCAAAACAGTATATCCCTCACCCAAAAAGGCGAATAAAACATGGTTTTTATATTTTCCTTTTGACTGCACGTCAGCCTACCCTTCAACCACCCTTTCATTAACTTATATCCTATTGCAGACCTCAAAAATACACCAGGCGATGTTCCTGGGTTTAAATCACCACTCCTCTCTACCCTCTTGCTCCTGTAATCCCACTACGGAGACACCTGGTGCACCTCACTACCAAGAGCAGACAAATAAACTTTAATAATTTTTTTTATTTGCATATCCGAACCAAACTCATTTTTCGCTTTAACAAACCCTTGTTCGGCCATAGTGTCTCTTAACGCAGGGGAATTAACTAACATTTCAATGTAGTTAGAAAACTCTACAACATTTCCAGGCTCGAACAAATAACCTGTTTTTGAATTTTGTACTAATTCGTTCATCACATCGAAATTACTCGCAATAACAGGCTTTTTCATCGCATATGCCTCAATTATCGGTCGCGCAAAATGCGGTTGGATCGCAGGAAAAACTACAATATCTGAACATGCAAAAAAGGGGACACTATCAGGATCAAAACCCAATCTAATACAATTATTAGACATTTTAAGTTCATCAATCAGAGATAAAATGTGATCGCTATAATCTATTTTTCGTAACAAATGCCTTTTTATTAAGACTAAAATTTTATATATAAAAGAATCATTCCCGCTAGACAAGGGCTGCTTTAATGAATCGGGCATAAGCAATTTAATATTGGGATATTTACCCATAACTAACTTACTTGCCCTAATCAACAACTCAGTCCCTTTGTGTTGCTTTAAGCCTCCGAGGAAAAGAATTACAAAATCATTTTCTTCAATACCAAATTCTTTTCTATAGTGATTTCGGTTATCGTTTTCTTTAAAGTTGAATTGTGTAAAGTCTATAAAATTATGAATAACATTCCCATGCTCAATAAATCCCCACGATTTTTTTTCCGCACCAGAAAGAAAGATTATATTTCTAGACTTCGCAAGAGAATTGTGAATAAACTGATATCTCAAGCCTTTTTGTTCAGGCCCTTGCTCTCTAATATGCCAAACAAATGGAAAGTTATGCTTTAAAAGAACTTGAGCAACATTTGATAACCCCACGCTATTCAAATGAACTAAGTCAAATTTATTTTCTTTAACAAATCTATAAATCCTAGATTGTGATTTTTTCCAGCGAAATGCTGCTCTCAAAACATCACGAATACAATTGAGACTAAACGAACTAGGGGAATAGCTCGACCAAACAATAAAAAAAGGAATGTATGGTACCTCATGGGTAGCTATCCCATGACTATTATAGAGATAATGCAATTCTTTTGACGGTGCAAGCAATGCGACCGCAGGGATAAAACCTCTATCTCTCACCCCTAGGGCGGTGTACAACAAACTTAGAGGCGCACCACCAGCAACTCCCCCGTGGTGTATAAATAGCACTTTTTTCATTACACTCAACAACCCCACCTGTGCAAAGCTTCCCACATCACAATAACCCACTCCAAGACAGCACTTTCCCAATCAAAACTTATTTAAAACAAAGTGAATTTATATTAAAACTATCACGTACATAGCTCTCCCAATTAATATGGCCATACGATGTTCACATAACAGGAAGTTAGAAAAATAATATTTATAAGATAAGTTGCATGGCAAGCGATCAATTATTCATTAACCGATAAATGCCTTTAAAACATTTTGTATGACTTTCTTTTATAAATATATTTTCCAGAGAAGAATTGCACTTCATCCTATATAGTGTTTCGGCTACAAGCTCACCCTCCCGCCCCTCCCAGGGCGTATTGAAACTCTCACTGTAATATCTAATAGCGCTCAACCGTTTCTTCGATTGTACTGCCAACCCTTTTATCTCACTATCACTCATGCAGTAAATATTTTCCGGGAAATACTCCAAAAGGCCTGCTTTCTCAAACCCAAAATAATCAGGCTGAAGCGCGTGGTCACTCAATTCATAATAATAAGATGGAATGCCTACCAATCCAGCATCTAGGTGTAAGCTTGTATTCGCTGCAATCAAGATATTGCACTGTGAAAAAAATTCTGTTAACTGGATTTTTTTAGGGTCTGAAAATAAAACATTCTCGTTATTTTCAATATAATCACGCAATTCACTCAAAAATACAGCAGATTGACCGGGGTGGGCTCGAACGATACATTTAATATTTTTTATTTTTAATTTTTCAAGAAGTGATTTAAGCAAAGAAAACTCATTAAGACTACTGACCCCTATTCCTACACAAAACTCTTTCTCTAAATATGCTTGAGCAGATTTACCTCTGGTTAAATATTTTTTTTGGCCAGATAAAAAAATAGTGGTATTAAAAGATTTCGGGTGCTTGTTTTCACCTGAAGATAAAGTGATATATTTATATCCATATGCTTTCATAGCCTGTTCACCGTTCAAAAAAGCATAATCAAAATCCAAAGGTGGTTGAAAACCTGTCCCAGCCCCATGCTGCATAAACACTGTTTTTATACCCATTAGTTGAGAAGCCAATCTTAAAGAGCGATTTGAAATATTATGATCATTGGACTGAATAACAAAAATTGGCTTGGTCTCACCTAATATTCGAAAAAAATACGGCAAATACACATAAGACTCGCAAAATATATTAAAATAATGACTTACACCAATTTTATTTCCTCTTTTCCTTAGCCTAAGATAGAGACTTGGTGCTTTTATAAAAAATAAAACACTGGCAACAGTAATTTCCTTAATTCTAAAATATACTGGTCGTACATTTATGGCGCTATCGATGTAATCACATGAAACGGTTTCCCCATGAAATATGGCTACCGCCATCCCCTTTTTATGCAGCGCTTTAATTACTTGTGACAGTGATTTCATTTGATTATCTGTCCCAGAATAAACTAGACAATCTACATTGTTCGACGATTTTTCATTATTCCTATAGTTTTTTTGCAGGAACCGAAAAAAAAGCACGCATCTTAATAAAAGCCCCGGCCATTTACAGGCACGTGACCTGAGATATTCATGCTCATCAATCCTATGCCCATACAGATAAGCCAAGTATACTTCATCTTCTAGCCGTAACGCACTTAGAGTCTTCCTTAACAGATCAAATATACCCACTTACCACCCAATAAAATAAATTAGTCACTAGCAAACGAAAAATAACTATTTTGCTCGGCTGTGCCCCCGCATAATCCGTCTTACATAACCGTGCTTAACCTGACTTGCCCCATGAGAAGCATCTGTATCATGGATCATGATGCTTCCTGCGAGCCCTGTCAAAGGAACTACATTTCGATCATCAACCTCAACAACATTATCCACCCCACCTGTTAGCTTGGTCATGGCCGAATGTTTATTTATCCTAATAGCTCTATTTTTTTCAACAGCCCCTTTTTCAAGTCTCATAGGCCCCGCCTCTTCAGGAAGGTCATCAATATAGATCCAAAACTTAAGTGTTTGAGCTCTGTCCCAATGCATTGCACCACTTAAAGGGGCATCTGTCTCAGGTGTTTCGTGAACAAAAATCTCATTATTCAAATAATAGCCATTTTCACTTTCATTATAAAAATACCCTGAAATATCATTTAAAGCTTTTGCCCCAAAAAATGCTGCAGTCACTGGATATTTTTTTATATCAAGACTTTCTCGAGGTTCAACACGAACACATATCGTTGTATCTTTACGGTCTACGGTATATCGAGATTTATCAGCCGTATCAATTAGCTCTCTAAATTCTGATTGAAATTTATTCAATATTTCACCTGAAAAAACATTCGGTAGGACAATATAGCCCTCCCTTTTAACTTCCGTCGCAATTGCTAAACGAACATCATCAGAATCAAGATATACTTGAGTATGTATAGCATCACTATTTTTATATGCCATAAAAAGATTATCATTCAAAGAATGGTCAACAGACTTTTCCCATGAATTATTATAAAAACGATTTTTTAAAACCCTGCACCTGTTAGCTATAGAAGAATTCATAATTACACCTCTATTTAATTAACCATACACGGACAAGAAACACATACCTTCAAAGAGCTTTTATTTAATCTCAAAATTGGATAAAAAAATTCTATAAAAAAAGATCTAAACATACTCGCTCTCCCTTTGATACCGCCGTCTTCAACCTACGACCAATAACATCGCCGATAAACTTTGGCGCCAAACCAAAACCAGGTCGAATACTTTTTATATGCTCAGAGGTAATTAATTCACCTTCAATGGCATCTTTTATAAAATATAATGACCGACGGAACTTCATATTCCCCCTCTCACTTGATTTCAGTCCATAATCAACCTCACCCAATGCTTGCCATGCTATATTCGATGCTCGACACAATTCTTCAAGTTCTTTGGGCTCAAGTGAAAAGCTATCATCTGCCCCCCCCCCATTCCTGTCTAAAGTAATATGCTTTTCGATAATAGAAGCGCCTAGTGATACACTTGCAATTGCTGTTATATTATTAACTGTATGATCAGATAAGCCTACTGGAACACTAAACCTGGTTTGCATATCTGGAATAGTGCTCAAATTATAATCATCTGAAGGTGCAGGGTACCCACTAACACAATGCAATATAGCCAAATCCTTACAGCCGCCGTCCCTAGCTGCATTAATAGCCTCTAATATTTCTTCTTGATTCGCCATGCCAGTTGAAATAATCATCGGCTTACCTGTACCTGCAGTGTATTTTATTAATGGCAAATCAATAGCCTCAAAAGAGGCTATTTTGTAAGCTGGTGCATTTAAGTCCTCTAGAAAATCAACAGCTGTACAATCGAACGGTGAACTAAAAATAGTAATACCAAGCCTTTTTGCATAATCAAACAACAAGTCATGCCACTCCCACGGTGTATGCGCCCACTCATACAACTCATAAAGTGTTCTCCCCTTCCAGAGGCCTTCAGTAATAAAAAAGTCCGGTTTATCACAGTCAATAGTAATTGTATCCGACCTATACGTTTGCAGTTTAACTGCATCAGCACCACTTTTTTTAGCTAACTCGATGAGCTTATATGCTTTTTTAATATCACCGTTATGATTAGCTGAAAGTTCGGCAATAATATATGGCGGGAAATTGGCGCCGATTTTTCTTTCATTAATGGAAATGTTTTTAATCATCATCTGACGTCTCAATGTAAAAATTATATCTTTGGCCATTATAATAGAAAAATGCAGGGTATCTTTCAGGATCACAGATTCTTATTAAATTAAATTGTGAACCTATACTTTCATTGATATCAATTTCACTATCCTGTTGCGATCGTTTTTTATAATACGTAGGCTTTACTTGAGTATCTTGCTTAACTATTTTTATCGAGCCATAGTTCATAATCGCAAAATCCATTAACTCCAACTCCGCACCGAATATTCTTTCGTTAATCTGATCGAATAAATCAGTTTTTGGTATGAAAATCTTAGTTTTTTTCCAGATATCACCACTATCTACCTTATCTGCTGCCTCAAGTAGACTAAGCGTGATCTCACTTTTATCATTTATAATTTCCCAAACATGTGGACTCCAGCCTCTACCTTTTGGTAAATCACTCGCATGAATAACAAGAGTATTATTATATCCTTGACGCTCATCACTGGTAACTATCTCTGAACAGGAAATTAAAAATAAAATATCACCACCAATCAATTCTTTTTTACTTCTACTCAAATTAACTGAATGTTTATTTGAATGCCTAGCCATCCATTTATCAAGCCAGGGATTTATCGGATGATTTTCTGAACTACATAGAATCGTTATATTCATCTTACATCATCTTATTAACTGTATTTAATGCACCCTGCCCATCAACTATATTTATTGATGATTCACATATAGTATTCATTCGTTCTTCAGTCATAAACGATAATTCTGATTTAATAGATTGAAGTTCATTGACATCAATAACAATTGATGCACCAGACAGCTGCATAGCACTTGCAATCTCAACCTGATTTTCAGCCAACACTATTATTATGGATGGCAAACCCAAACAGCACCTTTCCCATACGGTAGATCCAGCGGCACCTATTGCAAAATCACAATTAGCCATCAATTCGGCCATATTACTGACATTAACATTAACTTCAGTCTTATATGGCATTTGATCGGCTAAGATTTTTACTTCTTCAAGCCATGGGGCTGTTGTTCCCATTACAACAGTAATATTCAAGTCATTTGGAAAACCACACTGTTTAAGAGTCTCAAGTACTTTGCAGGTGATATTATTAGAATCAACCCCACCCATGGTGATTAGCAATTGTTTTAACTTAGGTGAGGCACGACGCCTTATGCTGTAATCGCGCCATTGCACAAACTCTGGTCGCAAAAGTGCGTATTGCGAACCTAATAAGAGTGTTGTATCTGCTGGAACAAGGGATTGGTAGGAGCTATTTTTTCTTCCATAGGTTTGATCTAAAAGAAGATCACATTCATGCCGCCTATCAGCAAGATCATCTATCACCATTAACTTGCGACAATAAGCTCTTAGGGCCAGTTGCCAACGATAATCGATCGCATAATGGTCTGCAATAAGCCAATCCGGATGAATAGCATTTAATATAGGCTGACAATCTAAAGCATCTTGGGCCTGAGAAACGCCCAACCATTTATTGTGGAATAGTAATTCACCTTTTTCTGTTAAATCATTCTTGACTCCATGCTCACTTTCTTCACCCTTCTTACTTCTCAAAGGTAATTTATATACTTCATAACCTTTTTGACTTATTAGCTCAGCGAGATGGCCAGGGTGATCACGAATTATAAATACAATATCTACATCTCTTTTTAACATTGCATCAGCTAGTGTCAGGCAACGCATAATATGTCCTGCGCCTATTTCTAATGATGCGTCAGCTCGAAATACTATTTTCATATGCTATGGCAGTGAATTTTTATAGACGCACAACATGAAATAAATTAAACCTGTATTTTTATTTTGAAAATTCGAGTTAAAAAAACCTGTTTTTCCCATTAAATACGAAACAACTTCCAGCCACAGATTTTATTTATCTGGCCTAACCACAGGAAATTCATATACTTTTCCACTTGGATAACGATATGATATTTTCTTATTGTCACCACAAGGTTTTTCTAGGACTAGTACCATATTGTCATACAAGGGCTTTGCCAAAAAGTCATGGAAAAGAAACAATTTCAAAGGCGTTGGCGCCCCATAAGCGTAAACTGGATAGCGTACTTTTTCCGACATTGTGAAAGCTCTAACATTTCCAAAGTTGTCATAACCCAATTCGCGCCCACCTGAATTGAGGCTGTAAAAGTTCTCTGTCTTTGCCGAATCTCTAACACGGCGCCATAGTCGTGTTAATCGCCCTCCATTATCCAAGGTCGCATCAAAAATATTGATAGTGACATTAAATCCCGCATTAAACGCAGCCGCCTGGTAAATATACGCTGGTCGTGCATGCTCTGAAATAGTTTTATTCGTCCGGATTTTTTTAACATCACCCCCAGCAGCAAGAATAACCGCACCATCTTCACTTAGAGGCTTAGCCATCATCACGGATGACTCCTCCTGTGTAAGACTTCCTGTCAATGCATAATCAGAAATAATGAATTTCCCACCAGCTCGGAGGGCACGATAACATTCTCTCATTGTTGCATCGATATCCTCCGAATGATGCATCGCACCTACTGCAACAATCGTATCAAATTCGCCATCTTTACATTCCAAATTATTATAACTACCAATAACACGATGCATTTTATTGGTATTTGCACCCAAAGACCATTGGACTAGAGGCATAAGGTTTTCAACTGTATGAGCATCATAATCTAAACTAAAAACCTCATCTACTTCTTCAAACTTAGATAACATGCTAGAAACCAACCCCGTACCGGCACCAATTTCAAGAACCTTACCTTTGAAAATTCCTGGAAGCGACATTCTTAGTTGATTCATAGTTTCTACACGCCAATAACCGCGATTATTGCTAATTGAAATATTACCAACCATTTTGTTCCTAAAAGCAGCCGCATATTGGTTTTTTGAAAGCTCTTCACGGTATTTTTGAGCACTGAGTACAATACGTGCTTCATCTTTACCCGGCCTCCAATTTAAAACTGGGGTGCATGGAAGATCAGCTTTTGAGGGAAGTGACTCCGGGGAAAAATTTTCGTACAATATATCATTAATGTTTTTCGCGGTTGATTTACTTACCAGCACGAGATCACTAAATGGGATAGAGAAGCCATAATTAGATTTAGAATATATGGAATTATAAACATCTAAACTATATCTTTTTAAGATACCTATTCTTAAAAAAAATAAAAAAGAACGAATTAAAGCCTTCACTTACGTAACCTCATCTCAATTTCATTAACTATCAAGTCGTCTTTTCCATTAAGAACCATGTAATATCATCTTGTGAAAAAGCTGGGTCACGCTTATATGCAAAACCATAATCAATCAACTTAAGATCCGGATATTTATCTAGCATTTCTCCACAAAAATCCCTTTTAAATAATCTTTCTTGGTGACCACGATAATTTATGGCAACTGGAACTGGGTTGTAATACTCACAAACTAATATGTATTTTTTTGAGGCCGAGTAAAGTTTCTCATAAGCTACTTGCAGTGTTTCAGGATTAATATGAATTAACACACCTTTAATTAAAGATAACTCGTATTTTTTATCCGTTTGCAAATCAAATATTGAACCATTAAATACATTATCTTCTCCAACGAATGATTTTAGTTCGCTTGCTGCTTTTGCATTAATTTCAACACCATATTGCTCTTGTTCTGGATATAAAAGCTTTAGTGCTCTAAGATTCATGCCAACATTACTTCCAAACTCTATAACCGAATTTACGTTTCCGGCCACTCTTAGTGCTTTTGAGAAAAAACTCAAATTCGATGCTAGCAATCGTTCACTTTTATTTCTTTCAATATAATCGTTACCAAAATCACCTACCCAGAATTCTTCTTGTTCGGTTTTATAACTCATCTATTTATCCCTTATAATTCAGCGATGTAATATTGATTAACTCAGGTCGTCCCAGCTAAGCTTTGTTTCCTTAGTAATATCTCTGGTAGCTCTTCTTCCGCAAATATCATCAATTAAAATTGCTGATATGCCATCACCTGGTCTTCTTGCAGATAACATCGCATCAGTAATCGTGTCACCTTTTTTAATCTCACAATTCAGATACAAACTTTTAAAAAATATTTCACTACTCTTGCGGTCATCATCTGTTGGCAAAACTGAACCAAATCCGAGTGTTGACTCCAATTCTTTTATCCGCTTCACCCATTCGCAAAATTCATCAGGCTCCAATGCTTTTATATGTCCATTTTTTGGAATAGCTCTATCAACAGTAAGGCGTTTTTCCAAAATATTCACACCCAAGCCAACTGACATAAAATCCATATCATTATCTCGTCCTTGTGGCGTATAGCCTACGGGATAGCCAAATGATTCTTTCATAAATGGTATTGAGCGGAAATTCATTTGTTTATGGTTAGCGGTATGAAAGTCGTGCAGAATCAGAGCACCTCTACCGCCTGACTCACTGTGCCAATCCAGTGTTCTAGAAAGTGATGTCGTTGTAAACATACCTGTATCCAACATCAAAGGTTTTCCTGTTTTTCCAATTTCCTGTATTAAACGTTTATGAGTCATACTCCATGTACAAATTTTATGGATATTAACGCCGATTTTTTCTAGCAACGGCACTGCCTCTATCACATGCGCAGTACATATGAACTCCAGATTTTTACTGCGGACATATTCAGCTATCATGAACCATTGGTCTTCCGAATAATTCAACCCTGAGAACATTTCGTACATATTTTCTGTTTTCGGCCCATTATTCAACGTAGGATATGTGTACTCAACAGTTTTATCACCAAGTAATTTATCTGGTTCTATCATCTGGAACTTCACAGCATCAACACCCGATTCAGCCGCTATATCAATAAGTTTATACGTTCTTTCTAAATCGCCACCGTTAGTCAATCCCAAGTCGGCCATAAGATAAATCGGGTGACCATCACCAATTTTCTTTGAATTTATTCCTATCGTCTCAGAGATATTTCTCATAAAAAGAGTTCCTGTTGTTCTTCAAAAAAAGAAGACTCCATAAAACATTTAGCAAGCATATACTCATGATTAGTATCCACATCCAATGAGTGTTCCGCCGGCATAACATATGGGATTATTTTTAACCCTTGATACCCCTTATTTTCATATAACTTCTTAGTGTCTACAATAAGGATTGCACCATTGCTTCTGTAAGTTGTAGGGCACTCCGTTGATTTTGTATGTTTATATGGAGACTCTGGGAAACATGGGGTTAATTTATTTTGTCCTCCCGTATCTTCAATCAACCAAGCGTTATATGGGGGGAACTCAGTACTAGTCACACTCAGAAGAGCATCCGCATCGCTTTTATTATAAATCTCATGGGCTTTTTGTATATCCGCTACAGTCACAAAAGGTGCCGTCGGTAAAAGAACAGTAATTCGCTCAAATACGATTCCATCGTTACTATAGGATTCAAGAGCATGAAGCATTACATCAACAATCGTTGATGGATCTCGCGACAATACATCAGGTCTTACAAATGGAACTTCTGCCCCATATTTTTCTGCAATCTTCATCACCTCTGCGTCTTCAGTTGAAACACATATCGTTTGGAACAGCTTTGACTTAATGGCTTTTCTAATAATATAGGCCATCATCGGGTGTCCGTTCAAAGGTAGAACATTTTTACGGGGCAAGCGAATCGAACAGCCCTTAGCTGGTATTATACAAAGCGTTGTGTTCAATTCACCACGTCCTTTAAGGCTGTTACCACAAAATCTTGATCTTTCTTACTTAACGTATGATACAAAGGTATACTTATTTCAGTAGAATAGTATTTTTCAGACAGGGGGAAGTCACCTTTCTTGAAACCTAAATTTTGATAAAATGGTTGAGTATGAACAGGTATGTAGTGCACATTTACACCCAAACCCGCAGCGCGTAACTCGTCAAATATTTGCGCATGGCTTTTCCCTATTTTATCTAGTTCAATCAAAATTGGGTACAAATGTAACGCTGAATAACAAGCAGGATTTTGATAGGGTATTTTTATCGGAAAATCTTTCAATAGCTCATCATAACGCTCTTTTAGCCTATGACGTTTTTCCACAAAAGCATCTAACCTTTTAAATTGGCTAATACCTAATGCAGCTTGCAAATCGGTCATACGAAAATTAAACCCTAAATCTAGCTGTTGATAATACCATCCCCCGTCTGGTTCTTGACTCATCAATTTTGGGTCACGCGTAATACCATGCCCCCTTAACAACAGCATTTTATTTGCCAGATTTTCTTGGTTTGTTGTCGCTAAACCACCTTCCGCGGTAGTAATGATTTTTACAGGATGGAAACTAAAAACTGTAATATCTGAATATTTACAACAGCCCACATTCTCATTTAGATATTTACCACCAATAGCGTGTGAAGCATCTTCGATAATTTTGAATCCGTATTCTTCACTAAGGCCCTTTATTTTCTTCATATCACAAGATTGGCCTGCAAAATGGACTGGTATAACTATTTTAGGTAGCGTACTAGTTTTTTTTGCCAATATTAGTTTTTTCTCCAATTGAACTACACACATATTGTACGTATCAGGATCAATATCGACGAAGTCTACCTGTGCTCCACAATAAATACCGCAGTTTGCTGATGCCACAAAAGTGTTAGGTGAAGTCCAGAGCCAGTCACCTTCTTCAAGACCGAGCGATAGGCAAGCTATATGTAAGGCTGAAGTAGCACTGTTAACTGCCACTGCATAGTCAGCATTACAGTAGTTCGCCATTACTTCCTCAAACGCTGGAACATGTGGCCCCTGTGTTAAATAATCAGACTTTAAAACATTAACTACCGCATCAATGTCATCTTGAGAAATATCCTGTTTGCCATAAGGAATCATGCTAAATTATTCTTCTACGTTCTTAGCCATTTCCAGGAAAATATTATTTTCCAGCCACTCGCTATTATTTCCAGAGTGATATTCGAATCCCAGCTCCACTGGCTTACTAATTTCGCCCAATTTATTTATTTTATAATCTGATTTATGAGCGATCTGAATAGTTGGACAGATCACATAATGATCTTCAAATTCTAGTGTTAAATGACTATCATCAGCGGGGCACATAATTTCGTGAAGTTTTTCTCCTGGCCGAACCCCAATGATTTTTTGTTTTAAATTTGGCCCCATGGCTTTGGCTAATTCGGTTATATACATAGAAGGTATTTTGGGTACAAATATTTCACCACCCTGCATACGTTCAAAGTTTTTCAGCACAAATTCAACGCCCTGCCGAAGTGTAATCATAAAGCGCGTCATATCAGCATGTGTAATAGGAAGCTCAAGGGCCTTTTCTTCTATTAGTTTACGGAAAAAAGGGACTACAGAACCACGCGAGCCAATTACATTGCCATACCTTACTACAGAAAACCGCGTCTCTCTTTTACCAACCATATTATTAGCAGCTACAAATAATTTATCTGAGGCTAATTTAGTTGCGCCATAAAGATTAATAGGGTTAGCTGCTTTATCAGTTGAAAGCGCTATAACCTTCTTTACATCATTTTTAATGGCTGCCTTGATAACATTTTCAGCACCATGTATATTGGTTTTTATACACTCCATTGGATTATATTCAGCTGCGGGTACTTGTTTCATCGCTGCAGCATGGATCACATAATCAACGTCCTCCATTGCCTCATCGATTCTATTTTTATCTCGAATATCACCTATAAAATAACGCATACATGGATTATTATGCGTTTGTTGCATTTCAAACTGCTTCAACTCATCACGCGAGAAAATAATAATTCTTTTGGGCTTATACTTTTCTAAAATAATCTGTGTATAGCGCTTTCCAAATGAGCCTGTCCCACCCGTAATAAGAATGGTTTTGTTATCAAACATGTAGTTATCCCGTAAATATTTTATGCGTGCATTGTCATCGTTCTGAACCTGTCATTACGCTCTTTAAGCTCACCATAAGTACCTTGATCTATTATGTTACCTTTATCAAATAGAAAAATAATATCACACTTTTTTACCGTTTGAAGTCTATGAGCAATCATCACAATAGTCTTGTTACCAGAAAAATCATGGATAGCATCCATAATAAGTTTTTCGGTTATACCATCAAGAGCACTGGTAGCCTCATCGAAGATTAAAACTTCAGCATCATGGTAAAGCGAGCGAGCAATCCCTATACGTTGTCTTTGACCGCCAGATAATTGAACGCCGTTCTCACCTATTCTTGTATCAAGCCCATCCGGAAATTGATCAATAAGTTCATCCAGATGAGCAAGCTTAATAGAGCGCGTTACTTGCTCTACATCGATATCCTCCCTAGAAAAACCTAAAGCAATATTTTCTGCAATTGACCTATCTGATAGAAATATATCTTGCGGTACAAACCCTATTGTATTCTGCCAATCCCTTTTATTATCTTTTTGAAGGGGTACATCATCAATCAAAATTCTACCCTCTTGCGGCTGGATCAACCCAAGCAGCAAATCCACCGTTGTTGACTTTCCAGAGCCTGACGCACCCACTAGTCCAATAACCTTGTTAATGGGGATTACCATATTAATTTGCTTTAATGTTGCGTACTCTTTTCCTGGGTACGTAAAGCAGATATTTTCAAGCGTAATATTATTTTTAAAAGGCATGTTTCTATTATTAGTTGGATGGATAGAGCTTCGCTCAGCCTCCTGATGACTCGCTTGGCCACTTCTAAGATCAGCCTTAATTGAATCAAAGGCAGCCATACCACCTTTTATCGTTGCAACACTACTATAAACTTGCTGAGCCGCAGGTAGTAATTTGTAGCCTGCCAATGCATAAACAGCCAGCACGGGGAGTATTTCACCTAAATTTCCATCATACGTTTTAATTAGGTATAAAACCAAAAATATGATTGAGCCAAGCGCAATCAGCTCCATAATATAACGAGGTATTTGGGCAATTGATCTGTTGGCCCCCAAACAATAAGCCAATTTGTTACCTAACACCTTAAACCTATTTGTATAGAAGGTTTGCCGACCCAATAGCAGCGTATCTTTTATCCCCCCAAAACCTTCGGCCATTAACCTATATCGTTCTGCTGTACCTTGGGATAAGGTTTCGCCATTACTATCAAGCTTTGATTTTACTGATTTGTATAAAACAAAATACGCAATTGCCAACACAATTATTCCAGAAATTGCAATAAAAGGATTATATAAACAGATTGCTGTCGTAAGAAATATGATAAGCAATAATTTAGCATTCATTTGAAGTAGGGGGCTGATAATTTGGTTGCTTACCCTCCCAGCTTCTTGAGCCACTTGCTTGGTTAATTGGGAGCTATTCGATGAAGAGTGAAATAGCCATGGTTGATGCATATAATACTCATACAGCTGTTCACCTATTTCCATCCCGACCTTTGCAGAATACAACGACATATTCCAAACCGTCATCGCCGAGATCAGTGCTCCAACAGCCAAAACACCTATTACGACAACCCCAACCCAAAATACAAATTCGTAAGGGTCCTTTATTCCACTTAATTCATACAATTCTGCCAGCTTGCCACTGCCCTGCAATATATTTACGTCTCCAATTAGCGCCATAAATGGGACAAATGCAACTATGCCACTAATTTCTGCAAAAACCATGAGGACAACCATAGCTTGTAATTTATAAAACTTCTTTCGCTGATCAGGCGTTAAAAGGCTAAAAATCTCAGTAATCACCCTAAATATCGAAGTTTTCATTTTTAAATTTTAGCATTAGAATAATTTTTTAGTACTATTAACTCGCGGATGAATAGATTACAACTTTTCACCCCAAAATAAGCCTTCACTGTTAACTCAGAGAATAGTCAAGAGACTGGTAAGTAGTAACAGCCACCCAATCCGGAGACCTTGGCATTTTTAAATCGGGTAAGCAGTAATTAAAGCACCCCCCTGACTCAAAAGCGTTATAAAGCACAAATACTCGGATATTATAACCCTTGCGAATAAGCGACTCAGAAAGGCATGAGCCAATAAAACCACCTGCGCCCGTTATAAGAATTTCTTTTGAGCCCAATTCCACAGCAATATACTTCCTAACTTTTCAGACTAGAATCACGAGTATGCACGACAGTACTTTTGATAAACGTACGCTCCGCAACATCTGCGACTATCACCCATACACCGATAACTATTGAAAACATGGCGAGATTAACCTCGAGCATTGCTAGACTTTAAAAACCAATCATATGTAGAAACCAGTCCGTCGTACAGATCAATATCTGCATTCCAACCCAACTTATTCACCAATGTAACATCAAGTAACTTTTGAGGAGCCCCATCAGGTTTAGAACTATCAAAAATCATTTCCCCACAAAAACCTATCACCTCAGAAACTGTTTCTGCTAATTCACGGATAGTCACATCATAGCCTGTACCCACATTTATATGAGAGAGCATAGGCTGGGTGCTTGCCTCATACTTGGCCTTATCTATTGAAAGTAGGTGAATTGAAGCTTCGGCCATATCATCAACATAAAGGAACTCTCGTCTAGGAGTACCTGCACCCCATATCACAACATTATCAGCGTTATTTTCTTTCGCCTCATGAAATCGGCGGATTAAAGCAGGAATCACATGACTATTTTCTGGGTGAAAGTTATCTCCAGGCCCATAGAGATTAGTAGGCATTACACTGCGGTAATCAACGCCATACTGGCGATTGTAAGACTCACACAGCTTGATGCCTGCAATTTTGGCGATAGCATAAGGCTCATTGGTTGGTTCGAGTGGCCCGCTGAGCAAAGCACCTTCACCCATAGGCTGAGATGCAAGTCTTGGGTAAATACAACTGGAACCAAGAAAAAGTAGTTTTTTCACGCCCACACTCCAGGCCTCATGAATGACACTGCCCTCTATCATCAAATTGCTATAGATGAACTCAGCAGGGTAAGTATTGTTGGCGTGGATACCGCCTACTTTCGCAGCGGCTAAATAAACCTGTTCTGGCTGTTCAACTTCAAAGAAAGATCGTACAGCCTGTTGATTAGTAAGATCGAGCTCACTATGAGTTCGAGTGATAATATTACTGTAACCGTACTTTTTCAGCATACGAACAATCGCCGACCCCACCATTCCACGATGCCCAGCGACATAGATTTTGGCATCAAGATCACTCATTCATGATAATCCATTGCTTTATAACCGTGGGTCTTAACCAATTCATCTCGCTCTGCAGACTTAAGATCTTCACGCACCATTTCAGCAACAAGCTCTTGAAATGATATTCTAGGCACCCACCCCAGCTTTTCTTTGGCCTTACTAGGATCGCCAAGTAACGTTTCAACCTCTGTGGGACGAAAGTAGCGAGGATCGACGGCTACAATGCATTTACCATTGGAATCATAACCCTTCTCATCGACACCTTCTCCTTTCCATGAAACGCTAACCCCCAACTCTTGCGCGGCGATATCAACAAAATCACGCACACTATATTGCACTCCAGTCGCAATAACGAAGTCTTCCGGTTTCTCTTGCTGTAACATGAGCCACTGCATTTCCACATAGTCTTTCGCATGCCCCCAGTCGCGCTTCGCATCCATGTTGCCAAGAAAAAGACACTCCTGCAGCCCTAACTTTATTCGAGCCAACGCTCGCGTAATCTTGCGTGTTACAAATGTTTCACCTCGAATAGGTGATTCGTGATTAAACAGTATCCCGTTACATGCATAAATCCCATATGCCTCACGATAATTGACAGTAATCCAATAGGCATAAAGCTTTGCTACTGCGTAAGGGGAACGAGGGTAAAAAGGTGTAGTTTCCGACTGTGGAGTTTCCTGCACCTCACCATACAACTCAGACGTTGAAGCTTGATAGAAGCGTGTTTTCTTTTCCAGGCCAAGAATACGTATAGCCTCCAACAGCCGTAGCGGGCCAATCGCATCTGAGTCCGCAGTATATTCCGGCTCTTCAAATGAAACAGCCACATGACTCTGTGCGGCAAGGTTGTACACCTCATCTGGCTGGACCTCCTGCATGATCCGAAGTAAGCTACTTGAGTCCGTCATATCGCCATGATGAAGGATAAAACGCCGATTTTTTTCATGCGGGTCTTGATACAGGTGATCAATACGATCAGTATTAAAAAGCGATGTCCGTCGCTTGATACCATGAACTTCATAACCTTTATTTAAAAGAAACTCCGCCAGGTAAGCCCCATCCTGGCCAGTAACACCCGTAATTAGTGCTGTTTTTTTCATCATCAACCCTTAGCCTCAAACGTTTAGCTAGCGTAATATTTCATATACTTATTCAATGCGAAGTTTTTGTAGACACCACATATCGCTATAGTAGCCCATTCTCACTCTATCTCTTCCAAAACTGAGAGCAAAGCCGCTTCTTCACGCAGCACCTCAAGCTCTTTAACCAGCTCGTCGTATTCATTTTGCTTATACTTAAGAAACTGCACTGTCACCTGAGCCTTTTCTTTTAACCCCTTTTTTGTAAGCAGATAAACATAGCCCAGTTTATGTGGGTTACGCTGGAAATTCTGCGCTTTTATCAATCCTTTTTTTATCAATGTATTCAGACAATAGTTGGTCTTACCCAAGCTTATTCCCAATATCTCGGACAGTTCGCGCTGGGTAAGATTTGGATTTTGCTCAAGCTGTTTAAGCAGTTGATAGCGAATTTCATCTGATAAAATCGACATTTATATTCTAGGCTACTGAGTGAGACTTCAAAAATAAGTTCAAAGCATGGCCTTGTCAGCACACTACGGCCCTATCGTGCACAATATGAGCACAACATCTACAAACTAACTCTACTACAAAAGGGAGACAACAAAAGTAGACCCACAAATAATGGCTAATATTTCGCGCCCACTGTTCATCATATGAACAGCATCGTTATATTAGCCATGAAATTCAATGATGTAAAGCCCCAGGTCCCTACTAGCCTCCAAATAAAGCTTAGCAAGGCCACAATAAACTATATACTATTGGCCCATTCGTTATCAGCTCAACCCATTGTGCCAAGCTGAGCATCCACCATCTGTTTAACAACATCTCTCATCTTATATTGAGCCTTCCAACCCAACACATCTAAAGCCTTGCTAGGATCTCCCTTGCTCTCTGCTAAATCTGTGGGCCTGAATAAAGCAGGGTCAGTCTGAACGTGCTCTTGCCATTTCAACCCAACACAGGAAAATGCTGCTTCAACAAAGCCCTGCAATGAATTACTTTCCCCAGTCGCAATCACAAAATCATCCGGCTTATCCTGCTGAAGCATTAGCCACATTGCCTCGACATATTCTGGAGCCCATCCCCAGTCTCGTTTAATATCCATATTTCCCAGGCAAATCATCCCCTCCTTTTTCTCGGCTATCTGGCAAGCCGCTGATATTATTTTCCGAGTAACGAAGCGCTCTGGTCTCAAGGGTGACTCATGGTTAAACAATATTCCTGAACAAGCAAACAGATCATAAGCCTCTCTATAATTCGTGACTTCCCAATAGGCAGCTGCTTTCGCCACTGCATAAGGACTCCTGGGATGAAAAGGAGTATTTTCATTTGCTCGACAATCACCTACATCACCAAAACACTCACTTGAGCCAGCATTATATAATCGGACTTGCTTGCCAGTGAGTCGAATAGCCTCTAATAAGTTCAACGTTCCAATACAGATACTTTCAAGCGTTTCTACTGGCTGCTGAAATGATAATCCAACTGAGCTCTGACCGGCCAAATTATAGATTTCATCCGGCTCCACATTGATTAAAACCTGAATCACGCTTCTAAAGTCATTGAGACTCATCGATTCACAGCAAACCTTTTCTTTTATTCCAAGTAATCTTAAATTATGAAATGATGACATTTGAGCGTCACGAGAAGTACCAAAGACTTCATAACCTTTACTCAGTAGCAGTTTGGCCAAATAAGCACCATCCTGACCTGAAACACCACAAATTAATGCTCTCTTCATTTGAACTTATCTAACATTCGAGATTCATAAATAATAATTACCGTCCATACACATCATCAAACCTGACAATGTCATCCTCACCCAAATAACTCCCAGATTGAACTTCTATAATTTCCAATGGCACCTGCCCTGGGTTTTCGAGACGATGCTTCACACCAACAGGGATATAAGTAGATTCATTTTCACTCAACAAAAACACATCGTCACCTCGCGTAACTCTGGCGGCTCCATTCACCACAATCCAGTGTTCTGCTCGATGATGATGCATCTGCAACGACAACGACGCTCCCGGCTTGACTGTAATTCGCTTCACCTGATAGCGCTCACCAATATCAATCCCCTCATAGTCTCCCCAGGGCCGGTGAACTCGTTTATGCGTCTGGTGTTCACTTCTACTCTGTAGCTTTAGCTGCTCGACAATGTATTTTACATCTTGCGCATCATCTTTATTAGCGACCAGTACTGCATCTGCGGTTTCAACAACAATCAAATTTTCAATTCCGACACCAGCTACCAAGCGGTGGCTCGACAATAATAGAGAATCCTTAACTTTATAAGTAAGAACATCACCCTGTATCGCATTACCATTTTCATCATGAGGAGCCTCTTCTTGAAGATTAGACCACCCACCAACATCTGACCAGCCAGCGTCCATTGGAATAACTAGCAGCTTTGAATCGTCATCAATAGTAGCGTCAGAAACCAGATGTTCCATCACGGCATAATCAATCGAATCACTAGGGCATGCGTCAAACGTAACCTTATCGACACGTTGAAACAGCCCATCTGAAGAACCTTTTTCATAGGCCTCCAGACAAACATCATAGATATCTTCTCGTAAACGCTTTATCTGCTCCAACCATACCGCTGATGTCATCATGAAAATACCACTATTCCATAAATAATTCGGGTCTTCAAAAAACTGGCGGGCTTTGTCTTCATCTGGTTTTTCAACGAAGCCAGCAACGGCGCATACCCCACTCGCAGCAACAGAACTACTTCGCTCGATGTAACCATACCCTGTGGCAGCAAAAGTAGGGGTCACGCCAAAAGTAACCGTGTCGCCCGCACTTGCTCTCGCAGCACCCTCACAAACAACACCTTGAAAAGCAGCAACATCGCGAATAACGTGATCGGCAGACATCACTAGCATCACCTGATCACCCACAGCAGCATTCACATGCAGCGCTGCAAGCGTCAAAGCGGGCGCTGTATTTTTCCCTGTCGGTTCAAGTAGCAATCCATTCATATCTGTTTCGATCTGGCGCATCTGCTCTGCGACCAAAAAACGATGTTCTTCATTGCAGACCAGTATAGGGGGTAGTACTTGATGCTCATCCAACCCTCTCAACCGCATCACTGTGTGCTGTAGAAGTGTTGATTCACCACCAAAGGGGGCGTGCAACTGTTTAGGGAATAGCTCACGTGATAGTGGCCACAAGCGGGTACCAGCACCACCAGATAAAATCACAGGCTGTATATTCATTCAGAAATACCTACGTATTGCTTGCAACATAAAATAAGTCTTTCAAACATGAGCTGATTGACTCAATCTTTTATTTGCCCTGGAAATAAATTCATATAAAAAAGCTGCAAATATGCCAGAAAATAACCCCAAAAAAATAGACAAAGCAACAGTAGTTACCTTCCCAATGCCCGATGGTTTCGTTGCTTTTTTCGCTACAGAAACTACTCGTGCAGGCTTCAGAGCAGATAGCTCTGCCTTTATCGGCATCAAAGAAGTCTGATATTCTAAGGAAGCACTCTGATCATCAATTAACATTCTTTTATTACGCGAAATCTCCTGAGCCACAGCCACATAGAGCCTTTCTTCGACAGCAAGTAAACGCCGTTCATACCTATCAAGTTCTTGAGCTGCCATTAATGCCTTAAACATAAAGTTTTCCTGATTACTATCACTGAATATAGCCTGATTCTTTTTATGTACCTCAGCAATATTCCCTCGTAACATTTGAATTTCCGAATCAAGAAGTACTGTGCTTTTCAGCAGCTCGGCTTCCCGATGTTCAAAGTCTTTAGTACGCGCCTGTATCTGATTTCTTTGCTCCTGAAGCAACGCTAACTGCTGTTCAAGTTCATTTCGTCTAAGCTCAATGAGATTATTACTGTCATCAACTATCTTATCCACAACCGATAAATGTGCTTCTCTGATATTACTGGCATCAGACACCTCCCCCAAACTAGATATCACAACAGCATTGACACCGCTAAAAACATTCACATCAATAGTCACTATAGATTTACTATTCTTTATTTGAGCCTCGTTGAGCACATCAGGGATATAACGTTCTCTAAGCTTCATTTGAGCAACATTAAGCGGTTCTAGCAAGTAAACAGCCCGGCCCTCTCCTTTCCCACTTGCAACTTCAATCGTCGTTGAGAACAGATATTTAGTCGGTGATGATAATGCGG
>Ga0316204_10003718_pt1 | contig 29572 bp, 29 predicted proteins | sample 6monrhotite_MG_2_FD_205661 | JGI IMG/M metagenome (GOLD analysis project Ga0316204, IMG submission 205661) | Microbial mat bacterial communities from mineral coupon in-situ incubated in ocean water Damariscotta River, Maine, United States -... | ecosystem: Environmental > Aquatic > Marine >...
TCGTGGGACGAATGAGTATGTAGATCAGTTTTATTTCAACGCTAATTTACGAGGTCTGGGCTATGGTAGGTTAGATGGGTTCCCGGGTGTCAAGAATATTGATGGGGAAGTCTTAGCAACAAAAGACAAAGGGGTTATTAAGCTTGATAGCAATAATGCCAAGTTAGATTTTGGCGATCTTTTTCCTATGCCGTTAAAGGTAAGTAAGCTGAAAGGTGATGTTTATTGGCAACAAAAAAATGAAGAGTTAACTGTTTCATTTGATGATTTAGCAATTGAAAATAATCATGTGGTAGGCAATGCGCGTGCTATGATCCGCGTGCCTAATAATCTGATGTCACCATTTATGGATATGCAGATTGATTTTAAAAATGGTCAGGCTAAGTATGCACGCTTATATATACCCAGAATATTAAATGATGGCAGTCAGTCCTGGTTGGATCGTGCATTTGTTAGCGGTCATGTTGCATCGGGCAGAATGCTCTATCACGGTAATATAGCTGATTATCCGTTTGATAATAACAAAGGAACCTTCATCGTTGACTTTGATGTTAATGACCTCGTTTTGAAATACGGCAAAGGCTGGCCGGTCCTAAATAAAATGGATGCAAATATCTTATTCAAGGATGATTCGTTGAGAGTGGCTGTCAAGAAAGCCGAGTTAATGGGTTTAGATGCTTTGCCGTCAACAGTCCGTATAGATGGCTTGAACGCTGAAGCGTTATTAACTGCTGATATGAAATTTGATGGTGAATTGAAGCAGCTTCTGCAATATATGCACGATAGTCCAATTGGCGAGGGTTCGCGAGGCTTTTTGAAAAAAATAAAAGCAAAAGGGCTTATGTCTACATTTGTTTTTTTGCGTATGCCGCTAACAAAAGATAATGTTTTTTACTTAAAAGGCAAGACAGAGTTTAAAAATAATAAACTTATGTTGAGTGAATGGGGTCAAACTTTTGATGAAATAAAAGGAGATCTGCATTATGTGCATGATGATAATGATTTCAAGTATTCATCCAATGCACTAACGACGCTTTTCCATAAAAAACCAGCGTTACTCGATGTTAAGACGGTTAAAGGTAAAACGAATAAGATGGTAACAACAGTTGCTTTATCAGGGAGATTTCCAACGGCTTCTTTAGTATCGTCTGTAGTTAAAGCTGGGCATATTGTAAAAGGTGAGTCTGATTGGGATATTAATCTGAATATCCATAAGAATAAGCGAACATCGTTACAAATAATGAGTGACTTAAAAGGGACTGCTATTTCATTGCCTGATGGATTCTCAAAAGCTTCTGAGATTAAAAGGCCAATACATTTTCAATTGAATATGTTGAACGGAGATAAACGAAGTCTTTATTTTAGTATGAATAAAAAATTCAAGTCAGCATTTGGATTCAAGTCTAATGGCTCAGGCGATATCCACAGTGGTGATATAAGTCTTGGCAATAGTCGTGTTGTGATACCTAAAGATGCAGGTATCAAGGTAAAAGGTTATTTAAAAACATTGTCATTGAACAAGTGGACAGATGTTTTTCCCGTAAAAAATAAAGTTCGACTACGTAACGCAAAGATGCTTGAGTCGATCAATAGTGTTAATTTATCTTTAGGGAAAATAAAATCAGGTGATCATGTCTTTAATAAAGTTAAATTAAGTGGAAAGTCTAGTGATAAAACATTTGATATGAAAATCAATGCGCCTGAAATTTCTGGATTAGTGCAGGTGCCATATAGCATTACAACTGAATCGCCGATCATGTTTGATTTGGAAAAATTGGTCTGGTCGTTATCAAAAGATAAAAGCCAAACACAAGCAATTGACCCGCGTTTACTACCGGCTCTTGACTTTAAGATTAAAAAGTTTGTATTAGATAAAAAATTGTTTGGTCTGGTTAATATAAAGGCGCGAGATGTAGTAAATGGTTTATATATAGATACATTAGTACTCAAGGGGCCATCATTAAATGTAAATGGTCATGGCAAATGGTTATTTAATCAGTCGTGGCATGAGTCGGATTTTAGCTTAAAGTTAAATGCTCCGAGTGTAAAAAGTGCAGCAGTTTTGTTCGATGTTAATACGAGTATCGATGAAGGGGCACTTGATGCTCAAATTCAGGCATCGTGGGCTGGTCCGCCGCATTGGTTTGAAATGAAACGATTAAATGGCAATATTCATTTGGAAATAAAAAATGGTAGATTGAGTGAAATTGATCCTGGTGGAGGTCGTATTTTCGGATTATTGAATATCAAAACTGTATTACGGCGTTTGACATTGGATTTCAATGATTTATTTAAGAAGGGTTTTGGGTTTGATAAGATCATGGGTAATTTTAATATTGCAGAAGGTGATGCTTATACAGAGGACCTGTTTCTCGACGGGCCTGCTGCAAAAATAGGAATAGCTGGTAGAATAGGTCTTGCGGCAGAGGATTATGATCAGGTTGTTACTGTGACGCCAAAATTATCATCAACACTCCCTCTGTTAGGTTTGGCGGCAGGCCCCCAGGTTGCAGTTGGTTTATTGTTAACTGAGAAGTTATTTCGTAAACGCGTTAACAAAATATCGATTAGTCGGTATACGGTGACAGGTACGTGGGATAAGCCAGTAGTGCAAAAAATCAAAAAAATATCTAAGCAAAAATCAGAACCTGAATTGGAAACTGAATAATCTCATTAAATGAGTCGAGGCTGATTTTGGATGTTACTTTTGCTATGCTGTCCATGATTTTTTAGGTTGAATATAATAAACGAGCTTGATGCTGATGGGTAAAATTTTTATAACTATAGTTTTGTTTGGTTTTCAGCCTTTATTTGTTATAGCCCTTGATAATATGTGGACTATAAGTGCTGATGAGTGGAGCAGGCCGCGTACAGGTTATAGTTTGTCGCAGATGAAACCTTTGCAGGCTAGTATCAATCAGCTGAATAAAATACCAGGCTCTATATTGGTAGTACAGTATCCGGGTGGTGAAGAAGGTGTGCTTTGGGTAAGCGAGTTAAAAGATTGGTTGATATCGATGGGTATTCCTTCAAAAAGAATACTGCTGCGTGCAGGTCAGCCTAATCATGAAACAATTACGATAATGTTGCAATAAAGCAGGAGATAAAGGTATGACCGTAGTGGTTGCCATACAGATGGCCTCTGGTCCCAACGTTAATGCGAATTTACTTGAGGCTGAACGTTTAATAAATAATGCAGTAACAGAGGGCGCTCAATTGGTCGTGTTACCTGAAAATTTTGCATTGATGGGGCATAAAGAAACCGACAAGCTTGCCATCAAAGAGCAGCCCGGTGTGGGTGAAATTCAAGACTTTCTTTCACAGCAAGCAAAAAAACATGCTATCTGGATAGTAGGGGGTAGTATCCCAATGGCATCTGATGATGAAAATAGAATTCGTTCTGCTTGTATCTTGTTTGATGATCAGGGAGAACAGATTGCCCGTTATGATAAAATACATATGTTTGATGTCAGTTTACCTGATAGTGTAGAGCGTTATATAGAATCCGAAACGATTGAACCAGGTAATGAAACACTTGTAGTCGAAACGCCTTTTGGAAAACTGGGGTTAGCTATTTGTTACGATCTGCGTTTCCCGGAAATGTTCCGTGAGTTACTGGATAAGGGTATGGAAATCTTGGTTATCCCATCAGCGTTTACCGAGATTACTGGGCGAGCTCATTGGGAGCCATTATTACGTGCCCGTGCAATTGAAAATCAATGTTATGTTGTTGCTGCGGCACAAGGTGGCTATCATGCTAGCGGAAGAGAGACTCACGGTAATAGCATGATTATTGATCCATGGGGTATTATTTTAAATCGTTTATCTAAAGCATCGGGCGTAGTGAAAGCCGAAATAGAAATAGAACGCATAGAAAGCATTCGTCAAACATTTCCTGCTGTTGAGCATCGGCGATTATATTGCAGGGTTGATTCCTGAATATGAGTTCAAATTTAAAGGTAAAATTATGACCGAATTATTAGATGTTGCAAGAGAACGTATTTTATTGCCAGCTGGAATGGTAGATGAGGATTTAAATAAAATTCTTGATAATACGTTGGGTTCATCTATTGAAAGTGCAGATATCTATTTTCAGGTGCAACGCCATGAATCATGGGTTATGGAAGACGGTATTATCAAGGAAGGGAGTTACAATATTGATCAAGGTGTAGGAGTTCGCGCTATTAGCGGTGAGAAAACAGGTTTTGCCTACTCAGATGAAATTGCTTTACCTGCTCTATTAAGTGCTTCAAAAGCAGCACGGGCTATTTCTCGGCAAGGTCAACAAGGCAAGCTCCAAGCATGGAAAGCGCATTCTGCACACAACTTGTATAGTCATGTTGATCCATTGGATAGCACGTCAACTGAAGCCAAGTTGCAATTATTAAAAGATGTAGAGGCTGAAGCGAGAAAAATAGACCCTCGTATAAAACAGGTTGTAGTCAGTTTGTCGGGTGTTCACGAGGTTATATTAGTGGCAAATAGCGAAGGTTCATTAGCTGCTGATGTTCGCCCATTAGTGCGTTTAAATGTCAGCGTTATCGCTGAAGATAAAAGTCGCCGAGAGCAAGGCAGTGCAGGTGGCGGCGGACGTTTTTCCTATGAATACTTTTTTGAAAAAAATCGCGGTCTCGAATTTGCTCATAAAGCAGCAAAACAAGCGTTATTAAATTTAGAAGCAGTTGAAGCACCGGCAGGCACAATGAATGTTGTGCTGGGCCCGGGTTGGCCAGGTGTATTACTGCATGAAGCAGTAGGGCACGGATTGGAAGGTGACTTTAATCGTAAAGGTAGTTCGGCTTTTTCTGGTCGTATTGGTGAAAAAGTAGCATCTGAGCACTGTACGATTGTAGATGATGGAACCCTGCACGAGCGACGTGGATCACTGAATGTTGATGATGAGGGAACCGCGACTAAGCAAACCGTTTTAATAGAAAATGGTATTTTAAAAGGTTACATGCAAGATCGTATGAATGCACGGTTAATGGGTGTCGAAAGTACAGGGAATGGACGCCGTGAATCTTATTCACACGTACCGATGCCTAGAATGACAAATACTTATATGTTGGCCGGACAGTATGATCCACAAGAAATTATTTCATCTGTCGAAAACGGTATTTATGCAGTTAATTTTGCCGGAGGACAGGTGGATATTACGTCGGGAAAATTTGTGTTTTCTACGAGCGAAGCTTACTTGATTGAAAATGGAAAAGTCACACGCCCTGTAAAAGGAGCGACTTTAATCGGTAATGGCCCTGAAGTAATGACACGCGTCAGTATGGTAGGAAATGACTTGCAGCTGGATGATGGTGTGGGCACCTGTGGCAAAGAAGGACAAAGTGTACCGGTTGGCGTTGGTCAACCTACGATGCGAATAGATGGTATTACGGTAGGTGGTACCGGGGTGTAGAATTATTCCGAGTTATCCAGCTCTTTTAAGTATTTAAATAAAGAACGTGATGACTTTGCTGGTTTTTGTTGTTTTTCTTCATGCTGGGCATTACGTATTAACTGACGAACATGTTGCCTATCAATCGAAGGAAATAGGGTGACAAGTTCATTCATAATATTAGGCGTATTTTGGATAAGTTGATCGCGCCATGATTCGAGTTGATGAAAACGGTTGGTATCACGTTTGTGCTGCTGTTTGATGTTTAATAAAGCCTGCTCAATAGGCTCAGGATCTATTTGTCGCATGACTTTGCCAATGTATTGTAATTGGCGTTTGCGACCGCCATGCTGATGAATTTTTTTTGCATCCAGAATGGCACGTAGCAAAATATCGGGTAATGATAGTTGTTTCAGGCTTTCTTCACTCAGCTCAGTGAGTTGAATACCAAGTTTTTGTAACGCCGTGGCTTCACGTTTGAGTTGCGATTTGCTCTTTTCCTCGGGTAAATCATTGTCGTCAATTTCAGGCATAGTGATAGTAAAACTGTTTAAGTAATAAAGATTATAGTTGGAGTATAACATGTCAAATAAGATTGATCCTGATTACCCAGATCAAAATGAATTAAAAGGGCTGGTGGCAGATGCATTGAAGTTAGCCCAGCAAAAAGGTGCAAGTTCAGCTGAAGCAGGTATGAGTTTTGCTTCTGGTTTAAATGTGACTGTTAGATTGGGTGACGTGGAAACACTTGAATACAACCGTGATCGCAGTTTGGGTATTACTGTTTTTATTGGGCAGCATAAAGGATCGGCGAGCACGTCAGACTGGAGTGTAGAAGCGCTTGCGGATACTGTAGAGGCAGCTTGCGCTATTGCCAGACATTCTGGAGAAGACCCATATGCAGGTTTGGCAGATGCAGATAGGATGGCAACTAATATCCTGGACCTTGATCTGAATCATCCTTGGGATCTTTCAGCAGAGCAGGCAATAGAACTAGCAAAAGAATGTGAAGATGAAGCTCGATCTGATCTGCGCATCAGTAATTCTGAAGGAGCAACGGTCTCTACCAGAAACGGTTTGAGTGTTTATGGAAATACACATGGCTTTCTGGAAGGTTATGCGGGGACACGGCATAGTATGAGCTGTAGTGTTATCGCAGAAGATGATGCGGGGATGCAGCGAGATTACTGGTATTCTATCGCGCGAGATTCCACTGAACTGGAAGCAGCTAAATTAATTGGTCAAAAAGCTGCTCATAGAACGTTAAGTAGATTGAATTCACAAAAACTTAAGACGGCACAAGTGCCGGTTATTTTTCAGGCGGAAATTGCGACGGGATTATTTCAGCATTTTATTAGTGCGGTTTCAGGCGGAAATCTATATCGAAAATCGAGTTTTTTGCTGGGTCATCTTGGAGAAAAAATCTTTCCAGATTATTTAAATATTCAGGAACAGCCGCATATAAGAAAGGCATTGGGTAGTGCGTCGTATGATAGTGAAGGCGTCGGAACCCAGGCGCGTTCGCTTGTAACTGATGGTGTTTTACAGGGTTATGTTTTGAGTAGTTATTCGGCTCGTAAATTGGGTATGAAAACTACCGCTAATGCAGGCGGGGTACATAATTTACAGGTTCAGTCTGGTGAGAAAGACTTGAAAGAGTTATTAGCGGACATGGATCGAGGGCTGTTGGTCACAGAATTAATGGGGCAAGGCATTAATATTGTGACAGGTGATTATTCCAGAGGAGCTGCCGGTTTTTGGGTTGAGAATGGAGAAATTCAGTATCCTGTTGAAGAAATTACAATCGCTGGTAATTTAAAAGATATGTTCAAGCAAATTGTTCAGGTAGGTAGTGATGTAGATAAACGCGGCAATATTCAAACTGGTTCTGTGTTGATAGAAAATATGACGCTAGCGGGTGAGTAGGTATAAGTAAGATAAAAAGATCTAAAGCAGATATGCGATGGAATGATTATTTTTCTAAACTAAATAAATTGTTGCCAGTCCTAAAAATGCAACGTAACCAATTACGTCGGTTACTGTTGTTAGTAAAACGCTTCCTGCAAGTGCAGGATCAATTCCCATGCTGCGTAAGACTAAAGGAATGGTTACGCCTGCAAGTGCGGCAAAAATAAGATTAATAAGCATAGCAGCAGCTATAAACGCACCGATCATTAAATCATCGAACCAAAGGATTGCAATCGCAGCAACAATTAATGCCCATACCATACCGTTTAGTGATCCCACGGCTGCCTCTTTATATAATAACCATCTGGAGTTGGATTTACCGATATGTCCTAAGGCCATGCCACGAATGACAAGGGTTAGTGTTTGGGTTCCAGCAATGCCACCCATGCTAGCTGCAATGGGCATAAGCACGGCTAGAGCTACCACTTTTTCGAGTGTTACCTGAAATAACCCAATTACCCATGCAGCTAGGAATGCAGTTAGCAGGTTAATGCCTAACCAAAGTGCGCGTCGTTTCGCACTGGAAATAACCGGTGCAAAAATATCGTCTTCTTCATGTAGGCCAGCCATACTCATTAAAGAGTGATCGGCTTCATCTCTAATTACATCAACCACGTCATCAATGGTTATTCTGCCTAGTAATCGGCTGTCCTTACTGATAACAGGAGCCGATATAAGGTCACGTTTTTCAAATATATGTGCAACTTCATGTGCGGGCAAATTAACGTCTATTGCTTCCATATCAGTGTCCATAATCTCTGCAACAGTACGTGAAGGATCACTGGTCAGTAATTTAGATAACGACAATGAACCTAAGTACATATCAAATCTATTAACGACGATCATATTATCAGTGAATTCAGGTAGGTCGCCACGTAAACGCAGATAGCGTAAAACGACATCCAGAGTGACATCTGATCGTACAGTGATTGTATCGGTGTTCATCAAGCCACCGGCACTATCTTCAGGGTAGGATAAAACAGATTCCAGTCGAGATCTGTCTTGCTTGTCCATGGAGTAGAGAACTTCTTTGATTACCATGTCTGGCAGGTCATTGAGTAGGTCGGCTAAATCATCCATGTCCATGCCGTCAGTAGCGGCTATGAGCTCGTGATTATTCATGTCCTTGATCAGGCCGGCACGCACTTCATCATTAACCTGGAGTAATATATCGCCCTCATCTTTCATATCCACCATATCCCAGACGAATTGGCGTTCAGTGGAAGGCAGTGATTCTAAGATGTGTGCAGTTTCTGCAGGGTGCAGGTCTGACAGCATTGACCAAATATGCTGGTTTCGGCCTTTTTTCAGGGCCTCTCGCAGTGAAGCGAGGCGGGCTTCGGCATTTTGTTCTATTTGGGCTACGTCATTCATGAATTAGTAATCTCAATCTAACCCTTGTAGTTGGTATATCGGTGAATAGAAAGTGTAACCAGAAAAGATGAGCAGGTCTATTAAAATGAAAAAAAGCAGGAAATTAAAGAAGATGAATTAATGTACGCTATTGTTAATATTTTCTATTTTTGTCAACGCCTCTTCTGCATGTTCGCATTGTAATATAGTAAGACTGGGTTTTATCAGTTGTGTAATGCTAGAGTGATTGATGACATCTTTTACTTCAAGAATGGTATTGGCTTGCATGCTGAACTCACGTAAACCAAGTCCAAGTAGTAGTCGCGTATAAACTGGGTCACCAGCCATTTCACCGCACATAGCGACGGGTATGTTTGCTCTTTTCCCAGCTTTTATAACCTGATGAATTAATCGCAAGACTGATGGGTGGCAAGGGCTGTATAGATAATTAACTTCTTCATCTACACGGTCAATTGCCAAAGTATACTGTATTAGGTCGTTCGTCCCGATTGATAGGAAATCCAGGTGCTTGGCAAAGAGATAGGCTGATATAGCCGCAGCAGGTATTTCAATCATTCCGCCAATTTGCATATTGTCATCAAAGGCAAGACCTTCTTGTTGTAAATCTTGTTTTACTTCGGCTATCAGTTTTAATACCTGATGTATTTCTTGTGTATTTGAAAGCATGGGTATCATCATGCGCACCTGGCCGCTAGCGGAAGCGCGTAATATTGCACGTAGTTGTGGACGAAATAATTCCGGATTACTTAAGCACAATCTTATCGCACGTAAACCTAATGCTGGATTCGTGGGACAATCTTCATATTGCAGGTTCTTTAATGGTTTATCGGCACCCAGATCAAGAGTTCGTATCGTGACAGAATTACCATGTGTAGCGTTGATCATACTCATGTATGCATTGTATTGTTCTTCTTCGTCAGGCAAGTTATTCCTATTCATGAATAAAAACTCGGTTCTGTATAAGCCTATACCGTCGATATTATATTTGTTCAGAGTAATTATATCTTCAGGAAGCTCTGCGTTCGCGAGTAACTGAATGGTTACCTTATCCAACGTAATGGATGGTTTATCTTTTAGTTTATCAAGAGACGAGTAATATGTTTGATAGGCTTGTTGCTTGTCTTTGTATTTCTGTTGTATTTTTTTACTGGCATCAACGGTTACGGTGCCTTGTTCGCCATCTATAATAATGTGATCATTATTCTGAAGATAACGTTTTGCATGATGTACGCCTACGATGGCGGGTAATTTTAGACTTCGGGCGAGAATAGCTGTGTGTGAGAGTGGTCCTCCTGATTCAGTTACAAAACCAATCATGCCCTGATGCTGTAGTAATACAATATCAGCAGGAGTTAAGTCATCCGCAATAATGATTCTATTTTCCAGAGACTGCGTGTCATCGTGTAACGGTAAATCTTCTTCGAGTAGAATGCGTAAGATACGATTGACAACATGTATAACATCGTCTTTTCGTGTTTTCAGGTAAGCATCATTCATCTCGTCGAATACTTCTACCAATGTATCGAGTTGAAGTTTTAAAGCCCATTCAGCACTGCATTTTTTAGTTCTGATTAACTGTATAGGTGCTTCTGATAAAGCTGAGTCATTCATCATGAGTAGATGTGTGTCAATAAAGGCTGCGATATCAAGTGGAGCGGTACTGGGAATTTTTTTCTGTACTTTATGTAACTGAGATCGTGCAATGTCTAATGCATGAATAAGCCGATGCACTTCATTTTCAATTTCAGTATCAGGTATACAAGCTTCGGCAATATCAGGTTGGCCGCGTTCAAGTTTATAAGCATGGCCAATGGCTATGCCTCTTGATACTGCGATGCCTTTTATCGATATTGACATATAATAAGCCCCGGTTAATGAAAGATTAAATCTACTCTTTTTCTCCGAATTTATTTTGTATTAAGACATGTAATTCTTCAGATGCTTCTTTTTCATCTTTACCATTGGCATACAAGGTTAGTTGTGTGCCTTTTGACGCAGCTAACATCATAACACCCATAATACTTTTTCCATTTACTTTTTGATGTTCTTTTTCCAGTAAAATTTCAGAAGAGAATTTTGATGCGAGAGTAACAAACTTTGCTGCAGCTCGTGCATGCAGTCCTAATTTGTTAATGATGAGTACTTTAGTTTCTAACATAATGGCTTACAAATCATAATGCCATCTTGTCCACCTGAACGGGCTTTTTCTGACAGTTGAATAAGGTTTAAACGCGGGTAATTCAAAACACGTATCAACATAGGTAAGTTTACGCCAGAAATTACTCTGACGTTAAATGATTTACTGAGATGGTTGGCAACATTGCTTGGTGTGGAGCCATACATGTCAGTTAGTATGATGACACCATCGCCACTATCGAGGTTGGCTACCTTGTTTGATGCTTCAGTTCTAGCTTCTTCAAGGTCACAGTCATTATGGATTGCAAAGTGATCGGTTTTTAAAGGGCAGGCTTCAAGCATGGCTGTTGCCGTTGCGAGTAATTGCTGGCCGATATCGTTATGTGAAATAATTAACAAACCAACGCTCATGATATTTCCCTATGTCGCACCATGACATTTTCACGCTGTTGATTAAAGTAATCATTAAGTGCTTCAACCATATACACTGACCGATGTTGGCCGCCAGTGCAGCCTATTGCTACGGTCATGTAACTGCGGTTCTCTTGTTCAAAACGGGGCATCCATATATCAAGAAAATCGATAATCTGCTGTTTCATTTCGTTAACCCAGGGTTGGCTATCAAGATACTGAATGACTTCCTGGTCTAGTCCTGTTAATGGTCGTAATGATGCTTCCCAATGAGGGTTGGGAAGGCAACGCGTGTCAAAAATGAAATCAGCATCGCTTGGGGCGCCATGTTTGAATCCAAATGACTGGAATAAAATGGACATTGATTCAGTTTGTCCACCGGAGACGCGATTCCTTACCAGTTCCCGGAGTTGGTAAATATTGGTATGGGTGGTATCTATATGTAGATCAGCCTGCGATGCAATAGGGTTGAGTAATTCTTTCTCAGCGTGTATTGCATCAGACAAAGAAATGTCGTCAGTAGTTAATGGATGTTTACGGCGTGTTTCACTGAAACGCTTTAATAAAGTATTGTCATCTGCTTTAAGATAAAAAATATCAACAATCAGATCTGATTGCGAAAGGTCTTTTATTAATTCAGGAAAATGTTTTAAATCTTGATGACTGTTTCTGGCATCTATGCCAACGGCGACGAGTTTATGGCTTTTCCCCCACTCATCCAATAATTGTTCAACCAGTGAGGGTAGCATGCCAATTGGCATATTATCTATGCAATAATAATCCAGATCTTCTAGAGTGCTTAAAGCAATACTTTTTCCAGATCCGGACAGGCCGCTAATAATAATTAAATTCATTGAACACTCTTTCGGAGTAATTGACTTTGACGTTGAATGAAGTCTTCTGCTGCATCATAACCTTTTTGAACGAGCATATGATTACGTATAGCAGTTTCTACTGCAATAGCCAAGTTGCGGCCAGGCGCTACAGGTAAAGTAATTTCCGGAATGCTCACGTCAAGGACGTTTCGATAGTGTTTTGAACCTCGTAATCTATCTACAGCATGTAACTGTTCTTCGGTCATTTCCTCCAGTGCAATGATTAAACGAAGGTATTTACTTGGTTTGACTGCACTATCTCCAAATATCGATCGTATATTAAGTATCCCTAAGCCTCGTACTTCAAGAAAATCACGTAATAACTCCGGGCAAGTTCCGTTGATGATGTCAGGGGCAATTCGAGAAAATTCGGGCGCATCATCAGCAATCAGCCTATGGCCTCGACTAATGAGATCAAGAGCTAATTCACTTTTGCCGATACCGCTATGACCGGTGAGTAAAATCCCACTACCCATAACTTCCATAAAAACGCCGTGAATAACAGTAGAGTCAGCCAGGATACTACTTAGGTGATATTGAAAATGATTGATGACTTCCTGGCTGCTTTTGTGAGTGATGTATAAGGGTATGTGGTGACGGTCTGCTAATAATAAAAAATCATGTGGTGTAGATTGACCTTCAGCAATAACGACCATCACCGTACGTTCTCCCAGGAAAATCTGGTTTACAGAATCCGTGCGTGAATTTTTACCCAGTTTTTCCAGGTAAGATAACTCGCTTTTTCCTAGCACCTGAATTTTGTTTGGATGTATGAAATTAAGATGACCTATCAGTGCCAGTGGCCGGTCACCCTTTATGGTGTCATGTTTAATAACGCGTTGATCGCCTTCTCCGCCCGCTTTGCATTCAAGTTCGAGTCGCGTTTGTAATTCTTCTACAATAACTTGTACGCTGGTATCATTCATTGATTAGGCGGGGCTACCTGGTTGCTGTGAAAATGAATGTAGTATTTGTTCTTCTGTATTACTGGCTCTTAGTTTATCGCAGAACGATTCATTGCCAAATAGCTTTGCTAATTGAGCCAGGATTTCCAGATGTTCATCCGTAAAGTGATCTGGAACCAATAAGCAAAATAATAAATCAGTAGGCTTATTGTCGATAGCATCAAAATCAATCGGTTGTTGTAATTTAATAAATGCACCGATGGCGGTTTGTCGTCCCGGTAATCGCGCATGTGGTAAAGCGACTCCGTGCCCTAAGCCCGTGCTGCCTAATCGCTCACGATTAATCAGACTCTCAAAAATTTCTTCTTCACTGGTATCGGATGACTCCGATACCAGGAGAGAACTTAAAGCTTCGAGTGCCTTTTTTTTGCTTTTGGCTTTGTTATCACAGTTAATTCTTTCGAGCGTGATAAGATCTGTAATATTCATGTATAAGGCTCATTTTCTCGCTAACGTTTATGATGATTGGTTATTTTTTCTTTATGTTTTTTTACTTGCCGGTCAAGTTTGTCAATCAGTCCGTCAATCGCGGCATACATATCTTCTTGAGTGTCTTCTGCAAACACATTGGTTCCGCTTAAATGGACGGTAGCCTCAGCTTTTTGACGGAGTTTTTCTACGCTTAGGATAACATTTACATCGACTACTTGATCGAAGTGGCGTTCAAGTTTTTCCAGTTTATTTTCTACATAATCACGTAGTGAATCAGTTAGGTCTACGTGGTGTCCGGCTATATTAATTTGCATTTTAAGCTCCTTAACTATGTATTTAAATTATACCAATCTTTTTCGTTCATTGGACGAAGAAATTAGCATGGCTTCACGGTATTTGGTGACAGTTCTTCTTGCTACTTTAATGCCTTGTTTTAATAATAAATCTGCGATTTTGCTATCACTAAGCGGTTTCTGCGGGTTTTCAGCAGAGATGAATTTTTTGATAATGGCGCGTATAGCAGTGGCTGAGCAAACACCACCTTCAGTTGTACTAACATGGCTTGAAAAGAAATATTTAAACTCAAAAATCCCATTGGGTGTATGCATGTACTTTTGTGTGGTGACACGTGAGATTGTGGATTCATGCATTTCGACAGCTTCAGCAACATCTCTAAGTACTAATGGGCGCATTGCTTCATCACCATATTCAAGAAAGCCTCGTTGACGTTCGACAATACAACGGGCAACTTTCATCAGAGTTTCGTTACGGCTTTGCAGGCTTTTCAAAAACCAACGCGCTTCTTGTAAATGATTTCTGAGTGAGTTGGTGTCGTCACTTGTGTCATTACGGCGAATTAAACCTGCATATTGTTGGTTAATGCGAATCCGAGGCATCGTGTCAGGATTAAGCTCGACTGACCATGTACCTTTTATTTTTTTTACAATAACGTCAGGAACAATATATTCAGGTTTTGCTGGTGCGATGTCTGCACCAGGGCGAGGGTTGAGTGACTGGATTAGCTCAATAACCTTACTTAAATCCTCTTGGCTGATGCGCATTTGACGCATGATTTTATTAAAGTCTCTGCTTCCCAAGGCATCCAGGTGTTGCTCGACTACGCGCATCGCTGACTGCAAAAAAGGAGTGTCGCCGGGTAAATGCTGTAATTGTACAATCAGGCATTCACTTAATGTTCTTGCGCCTACTCCAAGTGGGTCAAATTGCTGAATTCGATGTAATACAGCTTCGACTTCGTCAAATTCAATAAGGTCTTCTTCGTTTTGTGTGCTTTGGTTTAAGCCTTCATGAATGTCTTCAAGCGCGATATGTAAATAACCATCCTCATCGATGGAATCAATGATGGCTGTGGCAATAGCGCGGTCAGTATCTGAAAAGGGTGTTAATTGCATTTGCCAGGTTAAATGTTCTTGCAGGCTCTCACCGGATGTGTCGGCGTTGTCCCATTGCTCTGGATTATTATCACTCGCTGGTTGGGAATATGAGGTGGAACCATCAAAAACATCATCCCAATTGCTGTCGGTTGGCAATTCGTCAGGTGTTTCATTTTTAACTGTTAATTCTGCCGTGTCATTACTGGGCTGGCTGTCAGCGTTATCGGCATTAGGCTCGTCAATTTTTTTTGCGTCTGTATCTTTGGCTGAGTTCTCTTCTTCAACTTCGAGCATAAAGTTGGAATCAAGTACATTCTGGATTTCTAACTGAAGTTCAAGAGTTGAGAGCTGTAACAGCTTTATAGCCTGTTGCAGCTGGGGGGTCATGTGTAAGCCTTGCTCATGACCAAGATAGAGTGATTGTTTCATATTCAAGTTTGTTTAAGCCAAGTGATCAATATTGATCTACTCTTCTTATTTTACTGCATTTATTGTGCCAGTACAGGGTGATTGTGGATTTATTTAAAATAAATTTTTCCTAGATAAATACTTTGACAAATCGGGGGTAAATATTCACATAAAGCTTCATTAGTTAATACATCGTCATGAAATGGTATATCTAAAGCGTAAAATCATGCCCCAGATAAACCTCTCTAACTTGTTGATTATTCAGTATGGATTCAGGCGTTCCTTCGGCAATTACTTGGCCTTCACTTAAAATATAGGCAGATGTGCAAATCCCTAGTGTTTCGCGCACATTATGGTCCGTGATGAGTATGCCGATATTTCTCTCTTTCAGGTGTTTGATTATATTTTGAATATCAATAACCGAGATAGGGTCAACGCCAGCAAAGGGCTCATCAAATAGAATGAAGTTAGGGTTCATTGCTAGTGCGCGTGCAATTTCAGCCCGGCGACGCTCTCCACCAGACAGACTGATGCCTACATTATCCTGAATATGTGAAATATGTAGTTCTTGTAGTAGAAGATCCAGTTCAGCTTCTCGTTGCTGTTCATTTAGATCATTACGAGTTTGCAATATAGCCATAATATTTTCAGCGACAGTCAGTTTACGAAATATAGAGGCTTCTTGAGGGAGATAGCCGATGCCTGCTTGTGCGCGTGCATGCATAGGTAACTTGGTTATATCCTGGTCATTCAGCGTAATTTTCCCCTGATCAGCAGCAATAAGACCAACGATCATGTAAAAACTAGTTGTTTTACCCGCTCCATTTGGACCGAGTAAGCCAACTACCTCTCCGGTATTTATGGTTAGACTGACATTATCCACAACTGTACGGTGTTTATATTTCTTTAGTAAATATTCAGCGTGCAATGTGCTCATGGTTTATTTGCTGGCACACCAGGTTTATCGTTTGCAGGTTGAATGGTTATAATGACACGATCGCCGCCACTTTTCTTACCGGCGTTAACCTGGTCAACTTTAATGTCGTAGACGATTCGGTTACTGGCAAAGGTATTCTTACCTTGTTTTAGTACAGCATTCTTTTCAAAAATAACGATGTCTTTATTTGCCAAAAATGTAATTTTTCTAGCCGAAGAAGATATTGTTTTATGGTTACTATCGGTCTTTTGTTGAAATGTAGTGGGGTTACCTTGAGCCACCATTTTTTGGAATTTCCCTTGATACGTAGTAATGATTAATGTGTCAGCGGAAATACGCATGCTACCTTGACGCACTACAACATTGCCATTGTAAGTACTGGTGCCTGATTTTTTTTCAATACTGGCTTTATCGGCTTCGACTTTGATGGGCTGCTGACTATCAGTTTGTAATGCCCAACAGGTGTTGTGCAATAAAAGGCTGGACAATAATATGAAATGCGAAAGTAGATTACGGGGCATAGGTGCCTCTTACTTTATTTAAAAACCTTATCGTTTCTGTTTGCAAATTAGTAAACATTCCTTTGGATTTAAGTAAGATTCCATCACCCGCGAGCTGTATAGATTCATTCGTGCTAACAGTGTTTTTTTCAGCGTTAATTAATAGGCTTTCTGTTGTAATAGTAAATGGTTTTTGTTGCTTTGTCGCTGATCGCTTTATATTAACTTTACCGCTTAATAAGATACTTTTGCTTTTTTCTGTAACCAGGCCGCTTTCTGCGTGAATAGTCCAATAATGCCCCGATTTATTATGTAGTTCAATAGATGGGGCTTGCACCAGTGTTTCATTAGTATCTTGAAAGTGTTTCATGCTACTTGCATTGAGGTGGTATTGAGTTTTGCCATTTGTGTCTATGCTTGTTAGCGTGAAATCATCAATGCTGTAGTCAATATTGGCATCACGCTGTAGTGGAGTGAAGTTTTCAGGTTTGTCTGAAAATTTTTCTGTAAGCTGAACACTAAGCGTGACAATTAAACTGATAAGTATTAAAAGTAAAAAAGTACGGATTTTGGTCATGGGGTATCAGTATAAAATCAAGGCTTGTGTAGGTAACTATTCAGCTCAGATTCGAGAGTGCCCTGCGCTTCCATGATCATTTCACAAACATCACGACCCGCACCTCGTCCACCATTACTTGGTGTTTGCCAGTGTGAATGCTTCAGAACCATATGATGTGCATCCTGGACAGCAATGGCTAAACCTACTTGAGACATGACAGGAAGATCAACTACGTCATCTCCAACATAGGCGCATTCTTCGGCTGATATATCAAGTGTTTCAAGTAAATCACGAAACGCGATTGTTTTGTCATGCTGCCCCTGGTAAACATGTTTAATACCTAGGTCACGAATACGATGTTTGACTACTTCAGACGTTCTGCCAGTAATGATAGCGACTAAAACACCGTTGTTTTGCAGCATTTTCAAACCATGACCATCACGAGAATTAAATGCTTTGTATTCCTGTCCATCATCGCCTATAAAAAGAGAACCGTCAGTTAATACCCCATCAATATCAAAGATAACAACCTTAATATTTTTTGCTTTTTCCAGTATGTCTTTCATAAGTGGCTTTCCCTTTCGAGGATTTTCTTTTTATGTTGTTTATACGACGCCTGCGCGCAATAAATCATGCATGTTGAGTGCGCCAACAAGTTTATGTTGCTCATCTTCAACCAGTAACGCATTAATTTTATGCTCGTCCATTAATTGTAGTGCCTCAGCAGCAAGCATGGTTTGTCTGGCAACTTTGCAATGGGTCGTCATGACATCTTTAATGGGGGTGTTGTGCATATCTAGCCCTTGATCTAATGTGCGGCGTAAATCGCCATCGGTGAAAATGCCGATGATAGTGTCATTTTTATCCACAATGGCGGTCATACCCAAGCCTTTTTGAGTGATTTCCATCAGTGCTTGTCCTAGTAAGGCGTCATTAGAAATAGTAGGAATTGCATCGCCGGTATGCATGATTTGTTCGACATGTAATAAAAGGCGACGACCCAGGCTGCCTCCAGGATGAGAGAAAGCAAAGTCTTCAGCCGTAAATCCTTTAACTTCAAGTAAGGCAATAGCTAATGCATCGCCCATAGCGAGAGTAGCTGTGGTGCTGGACGTTGGAGCTAGGTCGAGCGGACAAGCTTCATTTTTGACGCTAACATCAATATTCACATCAGCACTGGTTGCGAGGATTGAGGCTGGGTTACCTGTAAGACTAATTAATGGAACAGCAAGTCGTTTAATAAGTGGTAAAATAGTTAAAATTTCACCCGTCTCGCCAGAGTTAGACAGTGCAAGTACCACATCTTTTTTAGTGATCATACCCAGATCACCATGACTAGCTTCACCAGGGTGAACAAAAAATGCGGGGCTGCCTGTACTTGCTAGCGTGGCAGCAATCTTGCCACCAATATGACCTGATTTACCCATACCAATAACGACAATACGGCCTTCGCATTCGAGCATTAATTCGCATGCTCGGTGAAACTCATCACCCAGACGTTCGGTTAATGCCAGAACGGATTCAGCTTCTGCTTGAAGTACGGCCTTACCTAATTCATTGAAGTTATATTTAGTCATGTTCTGTTTTTACTTTTAGGAATAGTTAATTTATTGCTCAGGATACCCTAAAATGGCTATTTTTTCTGTGATTATGTTCTTTTGAATGCCTGCGCCAAAAATACTCACCTTGCCTGTTTCTATGTCAACTTCAACGCGCTCGATGCCGGTAATATCAGCCAGACCTGTTTTGATATTGTTGGCGCATCCTATGCATTTTATGTTCTGGGCAAATATTCCTAATGTTTCCATTTAGTGCGCTCCTAAGTAAATAGCTATTTGATAAGCAATAAAGGCACTAAAAAGCATGCTACCTTCTACACGATTAATTCTACCCGGTTTTTTAAAGCCATAGGCCATAATAAAGAGTAGCAGGGTAAGTCCAATCATAACCGGGAAATCTCTTTCGAGAATACCTTCGGGCAGCGCTCCTGGGTGGATAAGGCCAGGCAAACCTAAAACAGCGAGTAGGTTGAACATATTTGAGCCAATGATATTACCGATAGCAATATCATGTTCGTTTTTGAATGCGCTCATGACCGAAGCGGCTAATTCCGGCAAGCTGGTGCCAATAGCGACAATGGTTAGACCAATGATGACATCGCTGACACCAAAGGCAGTTGCAATACTGACGGCACCATTAACCAGTAATTTTGAACCGAGAAGTAATAGTAATAATCCTGCGATAAACCAGAAGACAGCCAGGCTAGTTTTTATACCTTTGGGGATTTCATCTTCATATTCCTGTGCTATAGGGTCAGTTTTGCGAGAACGTAAGCCAAGCATAGTAACTGTATAGATAATCACGAACATGCCCGCCACAAGAATGATACCGTCCCAACGACCAAGGTTACCATCCATAACTAACACCAGGCTGCCAAGCGTGATGGCTAGCAAGATGGGGTATTCTCGTTTTAAAGTTTCAGATCTAACACTTAAAGGAATGATTAATGCAGTAAGTCCCAGGACGAGTGCGATGTTTGTGATGTTTGATCCAATGGCATTTCCAATAGCCAGACCTGGGTTACCGTCAAAAGAAGAAACAGCTGAGATAAGAATTTCGGGTGCAGATGTACCAAAACCAACAATGGTCAGGCCTATTACTAAAGGGCTGACTCCGAAGTTATGGGCAATAGATGCAGCGCCGATTACAAATCGGTCTGCACCCCATAAAAGTATGACAAAGCCGGCAACGATGATGAGTGTATTTTCAAACATAAATTCATTAGTCTTTTTGTGATTTTAGTGTGCGATTATAATAAGAAAAGTTAAGTAGTCTTGATTTTGGTTGCATTACAACGACTACAATAGTAGCGCGTAAGCAGCTTCCCTTGTTTTACATCGAAACTCATTTTTTTATCCTCTACCCATTTGTGAAAGCCATTTTTGCACAGTGTTTTACCTTTGTGTTTGTTTGCAGCTTTAGGTTTTTTAAATGGGAGGACATCAGCCATAGCATATTATGGCTTTTCCTGATTATGTGTACAAGTTTGGGGTACAATACGCTTTATCCATTAAAAATATTAGTAATATTATGACAATAAAAACACTGGAAATTGGTGCATTTGGTATACAGCATCAAGCTTGGTTAGAGTCTTATTTTCCGGAAGACCTGCCCGATGATTGGCGGCTTGATTATTATAGCCATCACTTTAAGGTTGTATTGTTGCCTGTTGATGAATGGCTATCAGTAACAAAAGACGATGTCACGCAATGGCTTGAAGACGTTAAAGATGAGTTTCAGTTTTTATTGGCTATTGATAATAAAGATATTAATGTAGCAGCTATTGAGCAAATAAGCTTAATAAAAAATGTTTTGAAGAAACATTTTTCAGGTGTTGTGGTTGAGGTTTCAGATGGAAATTTAAACACAAACTTAGGCGCCCTAAGGGAAAATAGCCCTGTATTTATTGATGGAGCCAAGTTACCGGATAGCGGTTATTCAACATGCTGGCGCAAGCAAACGCCAACAGATAATGCTATTTTGGGTTTTATCAGTGAGCAAGATGCATGTAATTTACGAGAAATTCGGGCATGTATTGAGATGTTTCTGGCTCAATGTCCGGAACATAGCGAGTGTTATTTGATTTTTGAGGGCGCATCTCCTTCTACTAAAATGATGCAAGACACGCAGGTTATTATTCAAATGCTTACATAGTGACTGAATTTATGACGTCTGTGCATGCAAGTTTATTGTGATTATATGCCCCCAATTGCTAGATAACGCGTTAATTCAGCAGTTTTCACTAAAAAACTGATTTTTTTCATAAAAACCAGAGTAAAACCTCCCGTTTGTGCCCGATTTTCTATATCATTGCGTATCCGGGATTTGTCGAGATTACCTAAGTTAGTGATGAAATCCTGATTTCTACTTTTTAGGATAAGACGGTTTGTAACACTATGATTACTAAAGAAGATATTAAAGAATTGATTGAAGCAGGCTTGCCTGGGTCTGAGGCTTTCATTGAAGGTGATGATGGATCTCATTTTGAAGGTGCTGTTGTTTGTGCCGATTTTGAAGGCAAAAACATGATAGCTCAGCATCGTTTGGTGTTCGCAACTTTGGGTGATCGTATGCAAACAGGTATTATTCATGCGCTGGCAATGAAGACTTATACGCCTGCTGAATGGCAAGAAAAAAATAAATAACGTTGAGTTAAAAATAATAATAGAGTCGATAGTATGGATAAATTAATTATCAGTGGTGGCACTTGTCTTAAGGGTGATGTGCGTATTTCAGGAGCAAAAAATGCAACCTTGCCAATTTTGGCTTCAGCATTGCTTGCTGATGGCGTTGTACGTATTGGTAATGTGCCGCATTTACAAGATGTAACCACAACCATGGAGTTGTTGGGCCGAATGGGAGTTGATCTTACATTAGATGAACGCATGACCATTGAAATCAATGCGTCGACCATAAAAGAATTTCATGCGCCATACGAATTAGTACGCACCATGCGAGCATCCATTCTCGTTTTAGGTCCTTTGTTGGCCCGATTTGGTCAAGCCGAGGTTTCACTGCCAGGTGGTTGTGCTATCGGTTCGCGTCCCGTTAATTTACACATAGAAGGGTTACGTAAACTCGGTGCAGACATAACGGTAGAAAATGGCTACATCCATGCCAAGGCCGACCGTCTAAAGGGTGCAATCATAGTGATGGACATGGTCACAGTAACAGGTACAGAAAACATTATGATGGCAGCAACGTTGGCTGATGGCACAACAGTGATAGAAAATGCTGCGCGTGAACCGGAAGTGGTGGACCTGGCAAATTGTTTGAATTGTATGGGTGCAAAAGTAAGTGGTGCAGGTACGGATATGATCACCATTGAAGGCGTGGAAAAACTGTCAGGTGCAGAATACGATGTATTACCAGATCGAATCGAAACAGGAACATTTCTGGTCGCAGCAGCAGTTAGTGGTGGGCATATTAGAGTGCGCGATACACGCCCCGAATTACTGGATTCAGTGTTGGCTAAACTTAGAGATGCCGGTGCGGATATTACGACAGGCGAAGACTGGATCGAGCTTGACATGCACGGTGAAAAACCCGGTGCGGTAGATATACATACAGCACCATACCCTGCATTCCCGACAGATATGCAAGCGCAGTTTACAGTGTTGAATGCAGTGTCTACGGGCACAGGCACCATTCGTGAAGCGGTATTTGAAAATCGTTTCATGCACGTACAGGAGTTGCAACGTATGGGTGCGGATATACGTGTAGAAGGTAATACAGCTATTATTAAAGGTGTTGATAAATTAACAGCAGCACCTGTGATGGCAACCGATTTGCGTGCATCAGCCAGTTTGGTTATAGCGGGTTTAATTGCAGAAGGCGATACGATAGTTGATCGCATTTATCACATTGATCGTGGCTATGATCGAATTGAAGAAAAACTATTGTTACTTGGCGCCAAAATTCGCCGAGTACCTTCGTAATATTAAGTTAGTTAGAGTTAGAGACAATGAAAGACGTATTTACAATTGCTTTATCAAAAGGTCGTATCTTTAAAGAAACGATGCCGTTGCTTAAACACGCTGGTATTGAGCCAATTGATGACCCGGAAACAAGCCGTAAATTAATCCTTGATACTAATCATGACGATGTGAAGCTGGTCATTATCCGCGCGACAGATGTTCCGACTTATGTGCAATATGGTGCAGCTGAAGTAGGCGTTGCCGGTAAAGACGTACTCATGGAGCATGGTGGGGAAGGTCTTTATGAGCCAGTTGATCTTGAGATAGCCAAATGTAAATTAATGACAGCCGGTCCCGAAGGTGAGCCTGCGCATAATGGTCGGTTACGAATTGCCACCAAGTTTATCAATAGCACAAAACGTTATTATGCAGAGCAGGGTAAACAGGTCGAGATCATCAAGTTGTATGGATCAATGGAGCTTGCGCCTCTAGTGGGTCTGGCTGATCGCATAGTTGACGTAGTAGATACAGGTAATACCCTAAAAGCCAATGGATTAGTGCCGCTCGAGCACATAGCAGATATTAGCTCGCGTCTGGTTGTAAACAAAGCGGCTATGAAAATGAAACATGAACGCCTACGTGCATTCATCAGTCAGATTCAGGAAGCTGTTATTAAAAATCGCAGCGAAGCTTGATATGTCAATCGTTAGACAATTAAATGCCAGTGATGTTGATTTTAATGAAACGTTAAAAGACCTTTTAGCGTGGGAATCAGTTTCTGATGATGCGGTATTTAACACCGTTGTGGATGTTCTGTCTGCGGTGAAAACAAAAGGCGATGAAGCCGTCGTAGAGTTTAGTAATCGCTTTGATCGCCTGCAAGCCAGCAGCATGCAACAGCTTGAAGTTCCGCTAGCACGATTACAGCAAGCATTGGATGTTATTTCTGATGAGCATCGTGTTGCGTTGCAGAAAGCCGCTGATCGCATTAAAAAATATGCTGAACATCAGAAGATGGAATCATGGTCTTACACTGAGGACGATGGAACATTATTAGGTCAACAAGTAACGGCATTGGATCGTGTAGGTTTATATGTTCCAGGTGGCAAGGCGGCTTATCCTTCTTCTGTGTTAATGAATGCTATTCCTGCGAAAGTGGCCGGGGTCGAAGAATTGATTATGGTCGTTCCCACACCAGATGGTGAGATCAATGAACTGGTTTTTGCCGCAGCCTGCATAGCGGGTGTGGATCGTGTGTTTACCATCGGTGGCGCTCAAGCCATTGCCGCCTTAGCTTATGGAACAGAAACTGTGCCGCAGGTCGACAAAATTGTTGGTCCAGGGAACATCTATGTAGCAACAGCAAAACGTTTGGTTTTTGGAGCAGTTGGTATTGACATGATCGCCGGCCCCTCAGAGATATTAGTGGTTTGCGACGGCAAAACAGATCCAGACTGGATAGCCATGGATCTATTCTCTCAGGCTGAGCATGATGAAGATGCACAAGCCATTTTAATTAGCCCGGACGCTAATTTTCTTACACAAGTGCAAGCCAGTATTGAACGTCTCACACCTGAAATGGAACGCGCAGAAATAATCAGTAAATCACTGCAAGGCAGAGGGGCTATGATTCTAGTGAAAGACTTGGATGCCGCCGTTGACCTGGTTAACACAATCGCACCCGAACATCTGGAATTGTCAGTAGAAGACCCGCAAGCTATGGCCTCACGTATACGGCATGCAGGTGCTATTTTTATGGGGCGTTATACAGCTGAAGCACTAGGCGATTATTGTGCAGGACCAAATCACGTTTTACCCACCTCCAGAACTGCGCGGTTTTCTTCACCGCTGGGTGTTTATGATTTTCAAAAACGCAGTAGTTTGATTATGTGTTCAGCCATCGGCTCGTCAAATCTAGGCAAAACAGCCTCTATTCTTGCGCGTGGCGAAGGCTTAACAGCGCATGCCCGTTCTGCTGAGTACCGAATCAAAAAAGATTAAAATACTTCGGTCATGATAGAAAAATTGATCAAACAATGGATACGTCCCGAGATACAGGCAATTGATGCTTATCATGTACCTGATCCCGGCGACATGATAAAACTGGACGCAATGGAAAACCCCTATACATGGCCTGACGAAATGGTGAACGAGTGGCAAGCTATGCTTAAAAGCACAGCGCTCAATCGATACCCGGATCCGACCAGTCAATCATTACAAAATAAAATACGTTCCTCTTTTTCTATACCGGAAGACATGGATGTTTTATTAGGTAATGGCTCTGATGAAATTATCCAGATTATAGCCATGGCTGTATCAGGTTCTGATCGCTGTATTCTTTCGCCTGACCCCGGGTTTGTGATGTATAACATGATCGCAAAATTCGTTGGTATGCAATACGTAGGTGTCCCGTTGAATCCACAAGACTTCAGTCTGGACATGGATGCCATGCGTTTGGCAATAAAACAACATCAGCCAGCCATTATTTTTTTAGCTTACCCCAATAATCCAACGGGCAATTTATTTAATGCGGAACACGTGCATGAAATAATTCAGTTAGCAGAAGGTTTAGTCGTGCTAGATGAAGCCTACGCCGCATTTGCAGAAGATAGTTTTATGAACCAACTAGGAAAGTATCCTAATTTGGTGGTCATGCGTACCGTGTCAAAAATGGGCTTAGCAGGCTTGAGGTTAGGTTACCTTGCCGGCCCGTCAAGTTGGTTGAGTGAATTTGATAAAATTAGATTACCCTATAATATTAATGTGCTAACTCAGGTTAGTGCGGAGTTTGCGCTTAAATATAAATCGATTCTTGACCAACAAACAAATAGTTTATGTCAAGAGCGTAGTCGTGTGTATGAACGCCTGTGTTCAATGCCAGGCTTGCAAGTTTTCCCGAGCCAGGCTAATTTTATACTTGTTCGAGTTCAACAAGGCGATGCCAGCCAATTATTCGAGAAGTTTAAAGAGAATAACATCTTGATAAAAAACTTGGCTAAATCAACAGGCGTATTAAATAATTGTTTAAGAATTACCATCGGTAAGCCAGAAGAGAATAATGCATTAATGGCAGTACTGGATAATTATAAATTTTAACAACTTCCTTTTTCAATTAAACATAACAAGGTGGTCAAGATACTCCCCATGGGCGCTGGGACCTTCGCTGCTACGCGGCTCGGCCCCTTACCTAGTCGTTAAAACGTTAAAGTCATGCACATATATCAATGAATACTATTCGTAACTGGCATAGCAAAACTGCGGAAGAAACATTGTCCGCACTAAAGACCACCTCTTCGGGTTTGAATGAATCCGTTGTTATACAACGACTGGCCGATGTTGGATTCAATAAACTGCCAGAACCAAAGCGCAAGAATGCTTTTCTGCGCTTCCTGTCTCACTTCCATAATATCCTGATATACGTACTTTTAGCGGCAGCTACCATTACCGTATCACTAGGACATTTTATTGATACTTCCGTCATCATTGCGGTGGTTATTATCAATGCGATTATCGGGTTCTTGCAGGAAGGTAAGGCGGAAAAAGCGATGGATGCGATACGGCATATGCTCGCATTGCGTGCCGCCGTCATTCGTGATGGCAAGCGCGAAACCATAAAGGGAGAACAACTAGTACCCGGGGATATCGTGTTTCTGGAAGCGGGTGACAAGGTGCCAGCAGATTTACGCTTGTTGGAAACCCATGGTTTACAGATTCAGGAATCGATTCTTACGGGTGAGTCCGCCGCAGTAGAAAAGCAAACGGTACCTGTTGATGACCAGGCTGCACTCGGCGATCGTATTTGCTTGGGTTTCAGTGGTACAACGGTTACCTACGGTCAAGGCATGGGTGTGGTGGTTGCTACGGGGGGCGACACGGAAATCGGGCGTATCAGTGGTTTGCTCACTGACGTTCAAACGCTTAATACACCACTAGTAGCACAAATGGCAGTTTTCGCACGCTGGCTTACGCTGCTCATCATCGTCATTGCTATGATGATTTTGGTATTTGGCTATTTTTTGTCACATCTCGCCTTCAGTGAACTGTTTATCGCAGTCGTAGGCCTTTCGGTGGCAGCGATACCGGAAGGTTTGCCTGCCGTGTTGACGATTACACTGGCAGTCGGTGTGCAGGCCATGGCTCAGCGCAATGTCATTATCCGGCGACTCCCTGCTATCGAAACTCTGGGTTCAGTCTCTGTGATCTGTTCCGATAAAACCGGCACACTTACTCGCAACGAGATGAATGTCACTACCGTTATTACGAGTGAAGATCGTTTTCATATTACAGGTGTTGGTTATGAACCCATCGGTGATATTAAACGTGATCACCAGGCAGTCGAGATAGGTATTGATCTAGCACTACGAGATATGGGGCTTGCTGCCACGCTTTGTAATGATTCAGAGCTGGTTCAACAGGACAACATCTGGATTGGGCTAGGTGATCCAATGGAGGCTGCTTTGCTTGCGTTTTCTGGCAAAGTTCGTATGAACCACTGTGACTTACGTCAGCAGTGGTCACGTACCGACGTGATTCCTTTTGATACCAGCCATAAATACATGGCGACGCTTAATCATGACCATGAAAAGCATGCATTTATCTTTGTTAAAGGAGCACCAGAAACCATACTTTCAATGTGTAAGAGTGAACGTGTTGGTGATAATGAAACAAGAGCGCTTGATCTTGCATACTGGCATAAACAAGCAGAGGCAATCGCCAGTGAAGGACAGCGTGTCCTTGGATTTGCGATTAAAACGGTGAATCCAGAGCATACTGTGCTCGAACAATCTGATGTACAGGATACACTTATATTTTTGGGCTTGACCGGTCTTATAGATCCTCCTCGAGCTGAGGCAATAGACTCTATTGCCGAATGCCACCGTGCTGGCATAGATGTAAAAATGATCACAGGTGATCATGCGGGGACTGCCACAGCTATCGGCAAACAACTTGGTTTGTGGCATTGTGATAATGTACTAACTGGCGTAGAGATAGATAAACTCGATGATGCAGTACTTCAAACAATAATAAGTGACACAGGCATATTTGCGCGTACCAGTCCTGAGCATAAATTACGTTTGGTGATGGCACTTCAGGCAAACAACATGACTGTTGCTATGACAGGGGACGGTGTTAATGATGCTCCAGCGTTGAAACGAGCAGGTGTTGGTATTGCCATGGGTCAAAATGGAAGCGAAGCAGCAAAGGAGGCTTCTGAAATTGTATTGGCTGATGACAATTTTGCCAGTATCGTTGCTGCCGTTAAAGAAGGGCGTACGGTATACGACAATATAAAAAAGGTCATCAGTTGGACGCTGCCTACTAATGCCGGCGAGGCGATGACGATCGTACTCGCCTTATTGCTTGGACTGAGTCTGCCCATTACGCCTATTCAGATTCTTTGGATAAATATGATTACTGCCGTAACTCTCGGCATTGCACTGGCCTTCGAGCCTGCGGAAGAAGGCATAATGCATCGTCCACCACGCCATCGCAATCAGGGATTGCTCAGTGGCGGCCTACTATGGCATATCGTGTTCGTCGCAAGCCTGTTTCTGGCTAGCGTATTTGGCGTTTATGAGTATGCGATTCTACAAGGCTATTCAGAAAACCTGGCACGTACGATGGCCATGAATACGCTGGTTGTACTGGAAATATTTCATCTTTTATTCATCCGTAACATGAACACAAAGTCATTAAACTGGAAAAGCACACGTGGTACCTGTATTTTATGGGTATTAATCATCACTGTTATTATAGGTCAGGTCGCAATTACCTATATACCCATGTTTCAAAGCGTGTTCGACACTGAAGCAGTAAGTTTATTTGACCTTATATTGATCGTCTTTTTAGGTATGATTTTGTTCATGATCATTGAGATTGAAAAGCAATTGCGACTTCGCATACTGAAAAAACCGTTTTAACAAGATGCTGTACTGGAGAGTAATTCCGCTACGCTCCATTGTCGCCGGTGAGCTTATCTGTAAAAGGTGCACAATAAATGAAAAAGAACAGTTTGCATAATCCAATAAATATCCTGCTTTTAATTATAGCTCTACAGGGATGTTCGGCCTCATATTATGGCCACGTTAAAGAAGACTGGAATAAATTATCCGAAGATGAACGAATGGCCATAAAAAAGGAATATCAAGTTATTGTTGATTCAAAGAAAAAACAGTCACACAAAGGTATTCTTGAGGCAAGAACACAGTCAATAATTGATCGCGGAGTAGAAGGACCAAGATATAGATAATAACGCTTACAAGCAATTCAATACCACGGCCGTTAAGTAATCGTTAGATTCACAAGAAAATAATAACAAAAATATACATTTATTATCTTTTACAATTTATATTAGGTGTTATTTTTTTCATAAAGCAGGCATGCTACTAGCCAAGAGTTGGGCATAGCTAAAAACATGTTTGAACAGGTCAAGGCTAGCTTGTTCTCTATGTTATTTGATAAGTAATTTTGGAAAGCTTGAAATTCAACTCGAAATGACAGAAAACAAAATCTAATTGGAGCTATTTAATGAATGTACTCATCGTTTTAACGTCACACGATAAATTGGGCGATTCGGGCAAGAAAACAGGTTTTTGGTTGGAAGAATTTGCCAGTCCTTATTACAGGTTAAAAGATGCGGGCGCACAGATTACGTTAGCATCTCCACTTGGGGGGCAGCCGCCGCTTGATCCAAAAAGCCATGAGCCTGATTTTCAAACTGACGACACTCGTCGATTCGACGACGAC
>Ga0316204_10003719_pt1 | contig 29570 bp, 26 predicted proteins | sample 6monrhotite_MG_2_FD_205661 | JGI IMG/M metagenome (GOLD analysis project Ga0316204, IMG submission 205661) | Microbial mat bacterial communities from mineral coupon in-situ incubated in ocean water Damariscotta River, Maine, United States -... | ecosystem: Environmental > Aquatic > Marine >...
TGTCGGCTATAACTTCATGGACAAATGTTGAATTATCAGGCGGAAATTATGGTTGGCTGGAATCTGGAGCATGTCCTAATAATGATGGTAAACATACGTGGTTTTCAAGTCGAATTATTGCTACTGGAGCAACCGGTGGAACAATTACATATACAGCGGCATGTGCACAAAGCTGGTTTTGGGGAAGCCAAATTGTATCTAGCAATAATGGTGTAGGTGCATCTTCATCCTATGCGCTTCAAGCTACACAGGCAGAAATCCATCTGTATGGGTCAAATGTGCGTTTAATAGTTGCTAATGGTATTGATGCAGAAGGTGCAGATGTTATTAGGTCATTAAATAACAGTGAAATTCATATACATGGTACAGGTCTTGATTTAACTCATAATGGAACGGGAGCGGTAAGCTTTTTGGAAGCAGATTCTTCTTCTATGATACATGCAAATGAATCCGCCTTTAGTCTGCATAATAATGGTACTGGCACAGTAAGTCGTTTAACAGGTAATGGAAAAATAAGTGCACCGTATCATTGGGGCGGTAAAACAACACCACCTGGAATCAGTTCTCGAAGTGGTGCTGATACCTATATTGAAATTGATTGCCCAGTTGCTGATGATTGTAGTGCCGGGGGAACTTTCCCTCATACGATGGTTTACAGAGCTGAGTGTACCGGAAGTGGTGCAGATGAAGGACCTTGGTATGACACAGTAACTAATTTGTGTCGTAAATAATTTTTCATCTAGTACCCTAAATTTAATTTGTTCATTACTATATTATGAAGAATTGCTAAAAATGAGGACTAATAAAAGGTAAAAAATGTGACAGATCTATTCAATAGATCTGTCACATTTTTAATTAATTAAACTGATTAGGCATAAAGAAAGTAGTAACAAATAGGGGGCAGACCACGTTTAATTAATTTCACAAAAATAAACGAGGTCTGTCCCTTGTTTTTTATTGTATCAGTCGCCGCTTTAACTTTTTAACCTGTTAGAGTAAATGATAAAAAAGTTAGGGTTATGAAAGTTATGTGAGGAAGTTGGTTAATAGAGATATAAAAATAAATAAAATTAACTAGTAAGGATGATAAAATGATTAATAAAAGCGTTCTCTTGTCATTATTTATAATGACTTCATGTTTAATGAATACAGCTACCTATGCTGCGGGTAATATTCTGGTGATAGTGGCCGATGATCTGGGGGTTGATATGTTACCTGCAGTTTATCAAACAGATTGTACTCTAGAGCCCGATACCTGCTCCAATGGTGAACCTATTATTACAAATGCAAGCGTTAAAACAGATACACTTGCTCAATTAGCACAAGAGGGTGTTAGGTTTGAAAATGTCTGGTCTAACCCTTATTGTTCTGCAACGCGGGCAACAATACAAACGGGTCGTTATGGTTATAGAACAGATGTAGGACGTCCGGGGCATGGTTTACAGTTAAGCGAAACTACAATTCCTGAAGTGTTGTCGACCGTAAACTATAAAAGTGCAGCGATTGGTAAGTGGCATTTAGGTGGGGGATCGGATGTTGTCGTTAGTCCTACCCATCCTACTGATACGGGTTATGATTTTTATGCAGGAAATTTACATGGCGTTTTATCAAATGGTTTTAATAACTGGAGTAAAACTTCAGAAAACGGCACAAAAAATGAAATAATTACTACCTACGCCGCTGAAGATAAGGTGCAAGAAGCTGCTAACTGGATACAGGGTCAAGCTAGCGAAGCGAACCCCTGGTTTATGTGGTTTTCATTTAATTTACCCCATAGTCCTTTTCATGTTCCACCAATTGGGCAATTTAGCAATGCTGATTTGCTAACTGCATTTAATGCACTAAGTACAGCTGATCAAGCTAAAGCAAAGGTGAATTGTGCAGATACCAGTATACCGATAGAGCTTTGTTATATAGGAATGGTTGAGGCTATGGATTATCACATGGCTGAGTTATTGTCTGCAGTCAATTCTAATGATACCACTGTAATTTTTGTTGGTGATAATGGAACTCCGCGTCCTATTACAGAATCTTTGTTTGGTATTTCAAATGCAAAAGGCACCGTTTTTGAACATGGTGTTCATGTACCTATGATCATTAAAAGTCCTGAGATTACACAAGCTGGACAGGCTGGTGGCAGCCTGGAAATATTAGTTAATACAACGGATTTGTATAGCACAATACTCGAGTTAGCTGGCACAACCAATACCGCTAGTGGAGTTGACTCAATTAGTTTTGCGCCAGCTTTAACGGCAATCAATCCACAAAACAATAGACAAAATGTGTATGCCGAAGTGTTTGAATTAACTATAAGCACTGACAGTAATGGTAATACAGTTAGAAATTATAGTGATTCACAGCAAGCGGTTATGAATCAGGATGGTTTTAAAGCAATAAAAGTTAAAGATTTGTATAGTAATACGGCAAGCTTGATGCCTGATTTTAATCTTTCTGAATATTTACTTAATCACGAACTTAATTATTTCTATAATTTTAATAATGCACATGAAACTAATAATGTTTATGATCTTGTTGATGGGTTTGGACCTATGACGCCTAACAGGATGTTGAAAAATTATGCAAAATTGAGATGTGAAATAGAATTAAATAGCCTAAGTCCGCAAAATACTTTTTTCACTGGTACAGTTAGTGATGAAATTGGAACGCCATTATATGGTGCCAGGTTAACATTGACAGATTTTGCCAGTAATCAGGTTGGTAATGTACGGTTTACTAATTCAGATGGTTTTTATATGAGTCCAATCTTGCCCTATGACACGTTTTTCCGCTTAGATGCGACTAAAATTGGTCATAGTTCAGCTAATTTAATTACGAGACGAAATAATTGTAGAGAGCCAAATGATTTTACATTATTTACGGTAAATTAATTTCCCATTAATTACTAGTTCGATAGTTCTGCAGTTAAAGAAAATAAATGGAAATTAAATGGGGTCAGGTCTTGTGTTTTTCTTTAGTTATATGAAAGCAAAGTAAAAAATCAAGATCTGACCCTTATTTGTATTTAATCTTACTCTTACAAATAGACCGATTTATATAAAATGCAGTGACTGTTTCTATTAATGAAATTATTACCAATATTAGATCTCAGTGCCCTTTAATACTAGAAACAATTGTGCACTGCTCTAAAGTACATATTTATTATGAAAGAGTTTTTAATTAACTTAAGGAAGATGTTTAAAATGAATAACGTAATTAAACTCAATAAACAATTATTTATTCGATCAGTATTGCTTTTCATTACTACTGCTTTACCTGCAGCCTCATATGCCTCTGTAAAATGTGACATAAAATCTCAAATAAATACCAGTGTAGATACCACTAGCATTAATGGCACGGTTATTAAGGGCGCAATTGGTGATGGTATAACTGACGATACCCTGGCATTTCAGGCAAAGCTGAGAGAATGTTCTAATACGCAGTCTACCTGTTATATTCCTGAAGGTATTAATCATTTAATAAAGGGGCATCTCTTTATGTGGGGTGACGCCTGTTTGGTTGGACCTGGCACTATTACCTTTGATACTGATGCGATTACTGAGCCCTATTTATTATCGTTTGGAATATCGGGTAAAAGAATAGATAACTCGTCTATTAATCAAATTGAGAATGTGTTCTCGGGGCAAATTAATGATGTTAATTTTGTTTTGGCTGAGTCAGCTTCAACACTACCACAGCAGCAAAGAGAGTTAGGTCGAATACTTTATTTCTTTAGAACAGATGGTGCAGTTATAAACAGTAATACGTTTGAAGTCGGATCGAATAAATATTCTGCTACATCATCTGGTAATCATAATGATTGGCTTTCCTGGGTGCCAAATTATATTCGTAATAATATAACTATTACGAATAACACGCTTAATGCTCAAGTGGATTTGCATGGAAGTGAGGGTATTGGTCTGGGTTGGTTTACTAATGTTCTAATTGAGAATAATACTATTAATGGGGTAGGGGATGACCCAGTTGCTGTTCATTGGTGCACGAATGTCGAAATATTAAATAACACATTAAGCAGTACGGATGGGCGCCTATTTTCAAGTAACTCTGTCAATGTTGAAATTGCAAATAATACACATACCAGAATTGCTGGTTCTGATGGCAGCTTTCATAAAGGCATAGCGCTTATATGGACAGGTTTTGAAAATAATAGTCCAGGTTTAAATAACCATGCACCTACTAACCATTACATTCACGATAACACGCTTATTTATAATGATGGCTCTATTGATAACGGCGCAGCAATTAGCATGCGCGCATCTAGAGGTTTTATTGTAGAAGATAATGTCATTAATAATAATTCTGCATTAGTAACAGCATCAGCAATACACATTTGGCCGACTGAGCCATTTGAGTGGCCAGTTGGGTCAGGTTTCACTTCATGGGATGACCCTGATAATTTAGATGACCTGGGTGATTGGGCTGAATCTGGTTTGCTTGCACGTGTTCATAGTATAGCGGTTCGTAGAAATATTGGTGGTGGTGATTTCCCTCAAAAAATGGTGATGACAGGTATGGGGCGGCATTATATTGACCCAGTGAATAACGTTATTATGGAAAATAATGTTGCATCCTGGTATCAAAATTTTGAAATTTATGGGGTTAATATAACAACTAATCAGACTTGTCCTGCAATAGATGCCCTCGGAAATATTTGTGACAGTGATTTAGATGGAGATGGTGTTGCAAACGGATTAGATAATTGCCCTGATAGTTATAATCCTAACCAGAGTGATACTGATAGTGATGCAGTAGGAAATGTTTGTGATATTGAACAGCTTGTATTTACGAGTATTGCAAGCGAAGACGGATGGGTTCGTGAATCAAGTGAAGACAGTAATGAGGGCGGTGCTCTGAATACAACTGGTTCCGGTAGTAAGGCTATTCGTTTTGGTGATCATAAAAAAGATCGTCAGTTTAAAAGTATCGTGTCATTCGATACGTCTCTGCTGATAACTGGTTCTGTCGTAAAGGGCGCTCAGTTTGAACTAACACGCGGTAGTAATGCGGGAGATAATGATCCCTATGCTACTTTTGGGATTGCAAATGTTGATTTGTCGGTAGGTGGATTTGGTGGAGACCCGGCATTAGCGGTTAGTGATTTTGAAGCTACAGCAGATATCTCTATGACTGGGCAATTGAGTGATACTGGTGTTTTGGGTATCTCAAATTTAGATTCAGAAGGATTGTCAGCTATTGAAGGTGCAACAAAAGTACAACTACGCATAGAATTTGAGTTAGATGATAACGATGATCGTTCTAATGATTATGTAGGATATTATTCAAGCAATAATGGTAATAGTAATCTGCATCCTCGTTTGATTATTGATTATACGTTACCTGACTAATAAATATGGAAATTGAAGGGATCAATTTAAAGGGGCGGGTCAAACTGAGTTTAACTTAATGTTATCGTGTAACTTGACTCCGACCTCTTTATTTAATGAAGTTCACAAGTCACTAAACAACACCTTTAAAACCAACTGCAGTTCTTGAGCAGCAGGTCTATATTGTCTACAATGGCTTACCTTTTTATTTACTTCAGGTTAGCAACATGAATGACACTAAATCACTACCCACTTTACCAGATCACCTTTCTGTGAATCCTGATAGCCCGCACCATGTAGCCGAAATATTTGAGCATAATATCGGTATTCGGCTTAACGGTAAGGAGCGTTTTAATGTCGAGGAATATTGCATTAGTGAAGGTTGGGTGAAGATTCCCTCTCCAAAAGCGCTGGACCGTAAGGGACAACCACTTTTGATAAAGCTAAAAGGAACTGTTGAAGCCTTTTATAGTTAAGGAGTAATAATTAATTACGGCGTCTCTTTTTACATTGATTTTAAATCACGAATTCATGGTTATTCTTTTAGTCGATATAAAAACACTCGTCATTAAATTAAAGAGGTGGGAGTTTAACTTAATGTTACGGTATAACCTGACTCAAACTCTACTTATAACGTGCTTATAAAGTGACAGAAACGGTAGTAAAAACTATTAAGGCCTAAGGCAGAATTATGTCAGATTTATTTAAAGAAAAAGCAAAAGAATGGGATGTTAATGAGATGGTTACTCAACTCTCATCTGCAATTGGTAGTTGTATCCTTGATAATGTATCGTTAAATAAAACAATGCACGTGATGGATTTTGGAGCCGGAACCGGTTTAATTACATCGCAAGTTGCCCCGTATGTTAATAAAATTACGGCTGTTGATGTCTCCGAAGCAATGTTAGAGCAATTGCTCGAAAAGCAAGAACTTAAAGGCAAGGTAGAAGCACTTTGTCAGGATATTACTACACAGGCGACGGGTGTCGATTATGATTTAATAATGAGTGCAATGGCAATGCATCATGTAGAAGATATAGAAAACATGCTTCAACAGTTCGCGGTGCATCTTAAGCCGGGTGCAAAGGTGGCGTTAGCTGATCTGGACAAAGAAGATGGTAGTTTTCATCCACCAGAAACTCAAGGTGTTTATCATTCGGGTTTTGCGCGAGAAAAGTTTAGTGCGCTATTAGAAAAGAATGGTTTTAAAGATATTAATTTAGTGACTGCGCATAGCGTTGTGAAAGAAGATAAGAAGTACCCAATTTTTCTTGCATTAGCGACTAAAGCCTAGTTTTAACGAGGCGCACGAGAAATATGAAATGCAGACAAGTAGCAGGAAAAGTGGGGCAGAGCCCAAAAAGTTGAGTCAGAACCCAGGCTTCTCTAATATTAGAAACAATTGTGCTCTGACTCCGGTTATTCAGTGATCAGTAAAAATCGTTAGCTGTTGTATAGGGAAGTAATTGTGTTTAAAGAAAAGAAAGCACTTTTATTGGATATGAATAGTACATTTATGTTTGGGGAGGATAGGTTTGGCGAAACCGAAGACTACTCACTATATTATAATAAGATTGGCGGTACTCTTAAAAAGGAAGAACTAAACAATATTATTACATCTGCTTATGAATATCTTGATATTAGATATCCGAATGCAAAATATAGAAATAACTTTCCATCTTTGGAGAAAGCGATTCAAAAGACGTTTCATAAGAAATTATCAGAGGAAGAAATAGAAAAAATTATTGATACTTTTGCATTCCATGAGATGGGGTATATCACACAGGAATATGCTGAAGCGCTTCATACGCTAAGTAAATATTTCATATTAGCTGTAGTTATCGACATTTGGGCGCCCAAAAAAGTCTGGGTCGAAACTTTTGAGAAACACGGAATACTTAATTTGTTTTCGGCGATATCGTTCTCCTCAGATCTCGGGGTGGTCAAACCATCGCCTGGCGCATTCGAACTGGTTGTCGGTCAATTAAACCTTCTAAAAGGCGAGTGTTTGGTTATAGGGGATTCTGTAAGAAGAGATCTTGGTGGCGCTATGGCTGCTGGGATTGATTGTGTTCTGGTGGGTGGCGCTAGTGATTCTGGTGCGCTAGGCTGTTACCCTAGTCTTTTAGAATTTTGTAATGAAATATCATAAAAAGGCTCAGAGTCAGCTAAGTTTTAGTTAATTTATTATATTTTACGTACCACTCAATAATTTTATCCTGAGTCTGGAGAAGATAAAATGACTGCATATTTGCCGGCGATAGTTTGGGTTATTAGTGCAATCGTTTGCTACTACATAGCAAAAGTAAGAAAGGTAAAGTTGAATTTAATCCGCAATCTTATTGTAGTATTTTTAGGTCCATTAGCAATACCATTAGTGTTTTTTGTGAAGCCAGAAAACTCGATAGAAGACAATTAAAAAATCAATGTTGATGGAGTCAGGTCTTGCGTTTTGATTTTGTTATATGAAAGTAATAATAGGTGTCAGAGCACAATTGTTACTAATATTAGATAATATTGATCTCTGCCCCAATTAATTTAGAAGGTTTAGATGAAAGAAATACTTGTTAAAACATTAATGAGCGAAGATGTAACCAGTCTTCCGCCTGAAACACCGCTGCAGAAGATAGTTAAAGAAATGGTTGAGCAGCGCTATTCTTGTATTGTTATCAGCCAAAACCAATCACCCATTGGCATTGTTACTGAACGTGATCTTGTAAAAGTGCTTAATCAGGAGGCGCAAGAAATAGACTTGTCTTTACCGGTTGTTGATTTTATGTCTTCCCCTGTTTTAAGTGTCAATGTGAATGGTTCTCTGTTTGATGCAATCGTTATCAGTCAGGCTGAACACATTCGCCATTTACCCGTTGTAGACGAACATGATAGTTTGGTTGGTCTGGTTACCCAGTCTGATCTTACTAATGCCTATTTTCAGATAATTGAAGCTCAATCAGAAACAATAGATAAATCTGTCGCGGAAAAAACAGGTCAACTCCAGCAACTAAACGATGAGTTACAAGCATTGTCTTTAGAAGATCATTTAATGAAAATTGGTAATCGTCGCGCTATGGAAGTAGACCTGGAGCACACCCATCATTTAGCAATTAGATATGACAGTGTGTACTCAGTGATACTTTTCGACATAGATTACTTTAAACTCTACAACGATCATTATGGTCACCAGGCGGGTGATGATGCGCTTATAGCCGTCGCAGATATATTGAAAGCGAATATTCGTGGCGCAGATCGGCTGTATCGTTATGGTGGAGAAGAAGTATTACTGGTTATGCCTTCAACCAATGCAGCAGAAGCTGAGAAAGTTGCAAAAAAACTGGTTTCTTCGATTGCTAATAGCGCTATTGCTCACGAAAAAAGTCCGTTTAACGTTTTAACGATTAGCTGTGGTGGAGCCAGTGTATTGAAAGATGAAAAAATATTAAATTCCTGGAAAGAGTTAATCGAGCTTGTTGATCATAATTTGTATCAGGCTAAGGATAGTGGTCGTAATCTTTCAGTTGTTACTTTTTAACAGGGTCGGTGTCAATTAGAAAACCAGGGTCAGACCTCAGTTTTCGCTAATATTAGAAACAATTGTGCACTGGCACCAATTACAAATATTAGAAACAATTGTGCACTGGCACCAATTACAGTAATGGTTTAATTTATGAAGCGTATAAAACAATTACAATCATTATCAAAAGATCATCATCAATCTCTGGTTTTGGCTAAAAAATGCAAGAGTATAAATATTGAAGATGATCGTGAAGTTGTAGAGGAATTAAGTTTACGCTTACAAAGTGACTTTGATACGTTATTACGCAAACATTTTAGATTAGAAGAAAAGACAATATTCTCTATTGCCCAGACTAAAGATGAAAATATAAAAAAATTATGTCAGCAACTTGAACAGGAACATAAAGCGTTAGAAAAAATGATCGATACAATAAGCAAAGGCGAGTATCAGCTGTTTGTTGAGTTTGGGCAGTTATTACATGATCATACCCGGTTAGAGGAAAGGCAATTGTTTCCTATGGTAGAAGAGCAGTTCACAACACAAGAGCTTGATATTATATTGTCTGAACACTAAATAAATCTGCCTCCTCTTTATACTTAACTCCCTAAGCTTTTCTAAACTGAGACACCAACGTATGCAAATGGTTGGAAAAAGATTCCAGTTGTTCAACAGCTTGTTTGGTAACCTGACTGTTTTCTGCATTCTTCTCTGCTGCATCACTGATATTTACAACATTACGATTAAACTCTTCGCTAACCGAGCTTTGCTCTTCTGTGGCAGCGGCAATTTGTATATTCATATCTGAAATAGTGCTCACAATTTTATCGATTTCATTTAGTGACTCACCCGCTTTACGCGCCTGGGTAACGCTGTCTTTTACCTGCTCATTACTCGAATCCATGGCTTTCACAGCCTCTGTTGCGCCTGATTGTATGCTCTCAATCATTTGCTGAATTTCCTGAGTCGATTGCTGAGTACGCTGTGCTAAAGATCTCACTTCATCTGCTACCACAGCAAAGCCACGCCCCTGCTCACCTGCGCGGGCGGCTTCAATGGCGGCATTTAATGCGAGTAAATTCGTTTGTTCTGCAATTCCCCGAATTACATCCAGTACGGCGCCTATGTCCACACTTTTGGCTTGTAGTTTGGTTATTACATCTGTTGCCAGCTTAATATCGCTTTCGACTTTAGAAACAGACTGCACAGTATTGCTAACATCCTGCTTGCCATTCACTACAACCTCATTAGCATGTTGTGCTTCTGCTGCGGCATCACTGGTGTTTTGAGCAACTTCATTAACCGTTGCCACCATTTCATTCATTGCTGTAGCCAGTTGATCAATTTCGGCTCGCTGCACTGCAACACCATGACTGCTATCTTCTGCAACCTTGGATGTTGATTGGATAATGCTGGATAGTTCTTCTGAACTGTCGTTAATACGCGCTACAACGCTGTTAGTTTCGAGTCCTTTCATATGCAGAGCCAGACGTATTTGAGCCAACTCACTCTGTGAGCCACCATAAACTTGCCTGGCCAGTGAATTATCAATAGAGCTTCTGGTTTCTTTCGCGAGTTTGCTAATGGGTGAGGTAATGATTTTAGACAAACCTAATGAGATAATCAGGGAAGCTGCAAAAGTTATCAGCAGTTCAAATTGCGTGGGCCGATCAAGCATGAGTAATAAGCCAAAAACCAGAACCAGCAAAGCGGTAAGGCCGATCATCATTATGGACTGTAAACCAAAACGATCTGTAATACGGAAGGGTGACTTTTTCTCACGAACTCTGGAATATAGTGTTTCCGCTCTTTTCACAGTATCTTTGTCAGGTAATGTTCTTACTGACTGATATTCTACAACTTGCCCGTCATTACTAATGGGGGTCACATAGGCGTCTACATAGTAATGATCGCCATTTTTAGCGCGATTTTTAACTATACCCATCCATGAATTTTCAGCTTTCAGGGTGCACCATAAGTCATCAAATGCCTCTGTTGGCATATCTGGATGTCGCACCATGTTGTGATTTTTATTTTGCAGTTCATGTTCATCAAAGCCACTGATATGATGAAAACTGTGATTAAAATAGGTTATAGACCCTTTGGTATCTGTTGTCGTGATTAAATCTTCATTTTGCCCAAACGTCACTTCTCTGCCGGTGACAGGTAGGTTTATCTTCATACAACTACTTCCTAAACACTAATAAATAATTTGCTTCTAAAATATCAACCTTACTTATAGCATGTATATAGGAAAATGAAAGTGTTTAGGTGGTTATTTTTACTACTGAATAGTTGAGTGTAAATGTAATGTATATGGGGGCAGGTTTTGTGTTTTGTTTTAACAAGTATAAAGGGTCGGAGCCAAACTGGTTTTAAGTTAACTTATAGTCTGGCTCCGATCCCTTTATTTTTATTTTATTTTATTTTATTTTATTTTATTTTTCGCGCAACGCCTGCTAAACCTATTAGACCCGATGCGAACAACCAAACGGCTGCAGGTACAGGTACCGCAGAAGGTGTAATGGTTACAGTTGCAATATTGCTGGGAAGTACGCTTCCAGCAAAGTTTGAAATAATAACATCTGTTAACACAACGTCATTAGCCCCGTTATTAGTAATTGTAAAACTACCACTTAAATCTGCAAAAGCATTATCAAATGAGCCTAAATTACTACGCACATCACTGGTGATACCAAATATATCTGAACTAAAAAATGACTGTGTTAAATCTGTGTTTTCAAATGCCGTAAAAGTGACATTAGCCGTGCCTGAAAAACTCGTTAAGATGCTGGCATCCCAGGAGAAATCAGTTGGCTTAAATGCTTCACCATCTGAAAATAAGTTGAAAGACGATGAGAAGCTTTCTCCGCTTAATAAAACGATAGATGAGTTCGCTGTGAAACTGCTGAATAGTAAAGCAGATGTTAAAATTAATTTATACATTTTTAAATTCCTTTAATAGTTTAATTTTTTTACAATGGGCAATCGGTGCACACTGGTGGATCACCCACATAGTTAGGGTTAGGGAACAAAGCTCTATGCAATTGTCCGTCGATAAAAATATCAGCGGCAATACTGGGTGGGTTGAAAGGCGACGTGCCACCAGAGAACCCCGATACTGAATAACTAAATGTTGCTTCACCATCAATATCAGTTACAGCTGTTCTTTCAATGAGATCAAGTCTGTTTCCATCATTGTAATAGATGGTTACATTATCTGCTGGCTCAAATAGTCCATTAACTGATTTTTGAACAGTTACTATTATAGGGCCTATAAAATAGGCATCGGTAGTAGAGAACCCCTCTCCAGTAATCTCTACATCATATGTTTCTAATTTTGACTTGCCTATTAAAATATATTCAAGATCAATTATATTTCCATTTTCTTCGCTTACTTTAACGCCACTATTAGTGTTAACGAAAGTTGAGTAAACCATGTTTCGATCAACTAAATCATCACGCTCAAGTTCAAAGCTAAATTCAGTTTGACCTGGTATGGGAGTAAAGCGCGTTAACTCATTGGTTGTTGCAGTTACATCATTAATATCGGATGTGCCATAAATAATAATTTCTTTAATATTATAAGATTCTTCTATCGCGCTTTGATCTGCGTTTAATTGAAAATAGTTTTCAGATGTAGGTATCAAACTAATATTAAAACGAGTTGTATAAGGGCTGGTATGTGGATATATATAATGCGCACCACTTAATTCTGTTTGTAGCCTGGCAGAAAGTGGAGAGTGAGCCAGCTCCACGCTATTTAAGTTAGATGCTTGAATGGTAACGGGCGCATCGGCGTTCAGTAACCCAATATGCTGAAATGTAGCCCATAAGCCTGCATGATCTTGACTGGGAATAAAACCAGTTTCACTATGCATGGAGTACCCCGGGTCAAAACTAGCATCGATAATTTGTGCGTTTGGTAACGCAAAGCGATGCCTTTCAGATAAGCCGGCAAGATAGTTAGCGAAATTAAACCCCCAAAAACGTAATCCAACCGTACTGTAAGCCATGTAATTGAAATTTAATTGTGTACTGTCTTGAAGTATCTGTTCAGTAGACAGGCTGTATGAATAACCGATATCGGTAGTTGCGCTGCCTTCGAATAATGAGCTGCATTCAACGTCATTACACTCAATACCCGTTAGTATGTCAGCCGTTGTGAAACCTGAAACACCGACAGCCCCGGCGATCATCTGTAAATTACCATCAATTTTAAAACCGACATTTACAGGTATTGATATGGGCATTAGGTCTTCAAACATACCCGGTATGGTAGGGTCAATAGTAAATAATTCGATTTCACATTGAGCCACGCCTTCAAATTGAGAGCGTATATTGAAGTTATAATTTATTCCCGCTTCAATGACTCCATCAACCGCTATTTTTTCTAAGCCGTTTTCGTTCGAGTCGTAATCAAAAATTAAATCGAGATCGTGCTTAATGACGAATTCATTAGGTACAGCACTGAATGTAATATAATCAGCGCCGGCTGAAACTGTATTATAAGTACATGGAAAAACAGCTGATATAAAAGCGCCTAGTGGATCTGGTTCTTCATCCAGTGCTGAATAGATATAATCTGAATCGCTAGTGTTAGAATGTTTTCTAAAATTTAAATTCGCAGCTTCTAAGCGTGATCGTATGTCTTCTTTCAATGTGAATTTAATATCACCATTGTCCAGCGTAACAATATTGAAATTTTCGAGTATGTGTGGATTGATGAATGGCGTTAAGTCTTCAATTTTATTGTTTTCTTTAAATACCAAATCATCGAATAATTCGGTTAAGGGTAGTTGTCTCAAGGTAACTAGCCACGAATTGGCTTTTTCAACAATAGCAATGACTTCACCACCAAAATAATCTGATCCAGCGCCTATTATGATATCGCCAATTTCATATGTTTGATCATTGCTAAGTTCTAAAACATAGGTATTACTCGCCGAGGGCAGGGCGAGGGGGTCGCTTAACGTGGCAGGTAATACGATGTCGTGGTCATGTAATAATTGGACGCCATTGGCAATGGTGGCGACTGTGATGTCAATAGGTGCGGACTCAACATCGTCAATAAATGCAGTAATAGTGGCTTTGCCAACACTAACCGCGCTGGTTACTACACCGTTTTCATCAACACTGACAATATCCGGCTTATCAGAGCGCCATGAAACACTTCCCGGAATAGCTGTATTTGCACTATTGAATGACTGTGCATTGAGTTGTAGTTTTTCACCTGAGCCAGACAAGATAGCTTTGCTCGGGAGGGTGGCAATGTGTGTCGCAACATCATCACCTTCAGTTTTCGCTGGTGGATTACTGTTACTACAAGCATTGAGCAGTAATAAGCTGATTGATAAAACTATTAAGTATTTCAATATTATCATGATATTCCCTTAATCATGGTTACTAACTTTGGTGTCTATTCTTTATTTACATGATAACTACTGTTGAATTAAAACAAATACCTAGTCCTTGGTATGTGGCGTTGAAATCTCTGTGGCTAAAGAGGGAGGGAAAATGAGAATTATTACCATTTAGGAGATGGGTAGCTCCATTATTTAGGCGCCTTTATTACAAACATTCATGTGGCTTCAATTTTGTGGTTATAATTAAACTGTAAATAAAACACTAAAAAGATCTATCCCTTTAACTATCTAAACTATCAGTTAATTGGGTAAGCGCTCATTATTCATAATATAAAGAGAGGTGTATAAAATGGATGACGTGAAAAAACGCATAGAAGAGATGCTCAGCGAACTGCGACAAGAGCGAGATGAATTGAAGGTAAAGCTGCAACTTGCCAAGATGGATGTGAGTGATGAATGGGAAAAACTGGAAGCCCAGCTGGAAAAACTTGACGCCAAAGCAAAGGAGCTTGGAAGTGCTGCAGCAGATGCTTCACAGGATATTGGTGCGGCAGCTAAATTGCTTGGAGAGGAGATAGCCAAGGGATTCGAGAAATTTAGAAAACATTTTTAAATTACACCAATAAATTAATGAAAGGGTAAATTGGTGTCAGAGCACAATTGTTTCTAAATTAATTGTGCCCTGGCTCTAATTATTTGGCCCTGCCCCATTTTTTATTCTATTTATATTTCTATATTAATCTCGTGTCATTAGAACGTCATATCAGTTGTTTCAGTAAAGCGCAGCTATAAATTATTATTTTAGTTTTGTATAATTGCGCGCGAGTATGACACCACAAGAGACATTTAAGTGGTAGTTACATATTGGTTTTACTGTATTTTATGTGGCTTTATAGTTATTGATGTAAATGGTTTTTAAGTTAAAATTTTTAAAAATAGATGTCAAATAAAAAAGTAGGGTTTAGTTTTATGCAAATAAAATTACCTGCTAACCTGTTAGGCTATGAGTAAATGTCATATGTATCACCGCCAATTGAGGGGCTTCAGTGTGCGTCTTGCAAAAGGCAATTTAATTTTTGGTCTGCCAAAAAAAACAAGTACATACAAATGAGAAAGTTTGAGTCTAATAAAAAATCTGACAAGTAGCTCAAGGTGAAAAGTAAAGATCTTTCCAGTTGCTTGCTGGTATGCAAATGTTAATCACATAAAGAGAGTGAGGCATGAAAGAAACATTAAAGCCAGGCATTAAATATGAGCATGAATATTTAATTCCACAATCGAAAACTGTTCCTTCTCTCTACCCTGAGGCAGAAGAATTTGTCGTTATGCCTGAGGTGTTTGCTACTGGGTTTCTTGTAGGTCTTCTGGAATGGAGTTGTATTAAAGCAATTAAACCTCATCTTGACTGGCCATTTGAACAAACTGTTGGTACACATATTGATATCAGTCATGAGGCAGCCACGCCAGCAGGGTTAGAAGTAACCGCTTCAGTTGAGTTAATCGAAGTTGATGGAAGAAAGCTTGTCTTTTCAGTGGAGGCGCATGATGGTGTTGATTTAATATCTAAAGGGCGCCATGAGCGTTTTATCATTAATAAAGATAAATTTGATGCCAGGGTAAATGATAAGAAAAACAAATATTATAAAAACTAGGGTCAGCTCCCAGCTTTTTCTAATATTGGAAAAAATTGTGCTCAGACTCCAATTACACAACCCCAATTACAAAAATGATTATGATAGCTAAATGTATAATTATAATGTCATTACTAGTGACTCACGTGGTGCCCGCTACTGAATTGAGTAATGAAGAATTACGAGAACTATCTGCTTTGTATCTAGATCGTGGAATAAAAGCGTATAAAGATGGTGACTATAATAAATCAGCAGAATCATACGCAAAATCTCTAAATTATTGGCCATCTGTAAGAGCAGCGGGAAATTTATGTAATCTGTATTTATATGGTCAGGGTGTTGAGAAAAACTACAAAAAAGCGATTGATCTTTGTACGGCTGCAGCAAAATATAATGACCCACATTCACTCATCATGCTTGGTGAAATATATCTTTTTGGAAAAGGTGTAGCAAAAGATTTAAAAATGGCAGAGGATTATTATCGTAAAGGTGCTGATTTAGGGCATGCACATGGTCAATTTATGCTAGCCAGTTTATTGCAAAAAAAATCATTAACTGAAACAAAATATTATTTAGAAAAAGCGGCTGAAAACGGGCATGTAGAGGCTAAAAAGGTGCTAATTAATTTAAACAAGCATCAGCAGAACAAGGTACAAAACTAAAGGTAGCGGTTCTATAAATGAAAGGGGGCGGATCTATTTTTTTATATTGTTAAATAGACCTGACCCTTTCATACCGCTTATTTAGTACCTTCTACTGCCTTAACTGCTTTTAATAAGGCGTCACACTGTTTCATTTTATCGTCAGCGCCTTCTGAATTTTTAACGCATTCTTTGTAGTCTTTTAATATGTCCGTTTTTTCATCCAGGTGCTCAGCTTCAGCTTCATGTTTCATGTTTCATATTTTCTGGTGTAGTGCAGGCAGCAAGGCCTAGTGTTAATGATATGCTTAACAGAGCGATATAATTTTTCATGGATTAATTTCTTTAGGTTGGTCAAATTTTGATTACAGTGATATATCATTAATAAGTGTCAGAGCACAATTTATTTTATATTAGAGAGTTTTTACTCTAATTAAATGGGGCAGATCTATATTAAATATGCTTCTTTTATCTTACTCATTACAATAATGATGCTGTATCATAGCTAAAAAAGCATTCCATCACTCAAACTATGGAAGATAGATAATTGAAAAAAATACTCATTACTAGCGCTGCAGTCTCTCTTTTGGTTAGTGCTATCATTTTCGCCAAATTGGGTCAGTTCAGCGCTATGGGCGAAGCCGCCGAAAATATGGTGATGCCAGCTGAAACCGTTACCGCCATGCCGGTAGAAGACAAGCAATGGGAACAAACCATTACGGCTACGGCCACGGTTACAGCGGTTCAGGGTGTTACGGTTAGTGCTGAAATTGGTGGCAGGGTTACGCAAATTAACTTTAAATCTGGTGCCATCGCAAACAAGGGTGATGTGCTCGTACGTCTGGATACGGCCAGTGAAGATGCTCAATTGGAGTCAGCAGAGGCCGCTTCTGTACTAGCCAAAGCAAGCCTGACCCGTACACGAAAACTCAGCAAACAGAAATTAACCTCGCAAGATGCCCTTGAAGCTGCCGAGGCGAAAGTGAAAGAAACCATCGCGCAGAAACATAATATGCGTGCGTTGATTGCAAAGAAAACCATACGGGCGCCATTTACTGGCAGACTGGGTTTACGTCAGATTAACCTCGGGCAGATCTTAAGTGAGGGGGCAGCTATTGTGCCCCTGCATACCCTTGACCCTATCTATGTTGACTTTTCAATTCCGCAGAAAACACTGCTGCGTTTAAAACCGGGTCTGGAAGTAAGGGTCACAGTGGATGCTGCTCCCGATGTTATTTTTACGGGGAAAATACTTGCCAGTAACCCTGACGTAGATCTTGCAACGCGCAGTGTAAGAGTTCGCGCCGAAATTGCCAACCCTGATGAGTCACTAAGAGCGGGTATGTTTGCCAATGTCACTGTGGTTATGCCAGAAAAACAAACGGTATTACCCATTGTCACTACTGCGGTAGCCTTTGCTACTTTTGGTGATTCTGTATTTGTTATAGAAGAGCAGAAAAACGAAGAGTCTGGTGAGGTTAAAAAAGTGCTGCGCCAGCAGTTTGTGCAACTGGGAAAAAGACAGGGCGATTTTGTTGATGTTATTGATGGTCTAAAAGCTGGCGATACGATTGTAACCAGTGGCGTTTTTAAGCTGCGTAGTGGCATGGAAGTCACAATTGATAATACCCTGGCACCTGAACCCAGTCTCGACCCACACCCATCTAACTCCTGAGCCGCCTCGTATGAGTAATGTCTTTACTGATCTATTTATTCGTCGTCCAATTTTAGCGATAGTCGTTAATCTCATTATTCTCATTGCCGGGGTTAGTGCATGGAACTCACTAAGCGTTCGCCAGTACCCACTTAGCGAAAATGCAGCGGTACAAATTTCAACGGTTTACGTGGGGGCTAGCGCAGATTTAGTGCGAGGTTTTATCACAACGCCACTTGAGCGAGCCATTGGTGCAGCCGAAGGCATTGATTATGTCGAATCTAAAAGTTTGCAGGGCATTTCAATTATTACGGCTCGGCTAAAGATCAATTATGATTCGACTAAGGCACTGGCCGACATTTCATCTAAGGTTGATCAGGTGCGAAATGATTTACCTGTCGAGGCACAGGTTCCAGCTATTAGTGTGCAGTCAGCCGATTCAGAGTTTGCCGCGGCTTATCTAAGTTTCTCGTCGGATATTCTTTCTCAGGAGCAGATAACCGACTATCTCGACCGCGTGGTGCAGCCGCGTTTGTCTGCTGTTACTGGTGTGCAGCGTATCGAAATTTTTGGCGCCCGTACTTTTGCAATGCGCATCTGGCTCAAGCCCGATCGAATGGCTGCATTGGGCATTAGCCCTTCGCAGGTTCAACAGGCTCTCGCTGCGAATAATTATCTGGCGGCAATCGGTAGTACCAAAGGTGCGTTGGTTCAAACCCGTTTAGCTGCCAACACGGATCTGCACAGCCCTGAAGAATTTCGCCGGTTAGTTATTTATCAGAAAGATGACATCATCGTTCGTCTGCAAGATATTGCAGATGTCGAGCTGGGCTCTGAAGACTACGACACACTGGTGCGTTACTCAGGGCAGACAGCGGTATTTGCCGGTGTATTCCCTCAACCCAATGCGAACATTATTGATGTAATCGATGGTGTGCGTGTTGAGCTCGACAAGATGCAACAAGACTTACCCGCGGGTCTTGATGCCAGCATTGGTTATGATGCATCGGCTTATGTTAGTGACGCTATTCACGAGGTAACTAATACGTTAACCGACACACTGCTAATTGTTGTTGTGGTTATTTTTTTATTCCTCGGTTCATTTCGTTCGGTATTGATTCCGGTAATGGCCATTCCGGTATCCCTTATTGGCGGCATCTTTTTAATGCAGATGTTTGGTTTTACACTTAACTTATTAACGCTGCTTGCGATTGTACTTTCGGTAGGGTTAGTTGTAGATGATGCCATTGTTGTGGTTGAAAATGTTGAGCGGCATTTACGCGAAGGTCGCACGCCGCAGGAAGCGGCCATGCTCGGCGCACGTGAACTGGTTGGGCCGGTTATTGCTATGACCGTAACACTGGTGGCGGTGTATATACCTATCGGTTTACAGGGAGGATTAACCGGTGCACTGTTTCGCGAGTTTGCATTTACCTTAGCCGGTGCGGTGACTATATCTGGCATTGTTGCGTTAACTTTGTCGCCTACCATGTCTGCGAACTTACTACGTAGCGCAGCAGATGAAGAGCGCGGTCTGACCGGCTGGTTAAACCACCGTTTCGATCGATTACGCATAGCTTACGGTCACATGCTGGGTGTTACTCTCGGTGCTCGCCCTGCTGTTTACCTGGTTTGGTGTGTTATTAGCCTGTGTACCATTCCAATGTTTATGATGTCACCAAATGAACTGGCGCCATCAGAAGATCAGAGCGTGTTATTTGGTATTATAAATACCCCGGCTAATGTCACTACTGATCAAAATTCGGTTTATTCAAAAGCCGCCGAAGAGGTGATGCTCAAGGTGCCAGAAACCGCACTTACATTTCAGCTTTTGTTTCCTCCATCAATCGGTGCAACTATTGGTGCAGATGGTTTTAGTGGCGTGGTTGTAAAACCCTGGGCCGAACGTGATCGAACAGTCAGTCAAATATTACCTGGGGTGCAGGCTGAAGTATCAAAGATACCGGGTATTCAGGTGTTTATGACAACACCACCGGCACTGCCGGGTGGCAGTAACTTCCCGGTTGAGTTTTTAATTACCTCTACTGCCGACTCAGAACAACTGCTTGAAATTGCTAACACCTTGCAACAGAAAGCAATGGAAAGTGGTCTGTTTGCTTTTCCGCCTATTATAGATATGAAACTGGATCAGCCTCAGTCCACCATAACGTTTGACCGTGACAAACTTGCCGCGCTAGGGCTCAACTTATCTCAGGTAGGTGCTGACCTTGGTGTTGCTACGGGTGGTAATTTTGTTAATCGTTTTAATATGGAAGGTCGAAGTTACAAAGTTATTCCCCAGGTTCAACGTGACGCCCGTTTGAATAGTGATCAGCTGCGTGATATTTATGTGCCCGCAGAAAATGGTCAGATGGTACCACTCTCGGCGGTTACCCATATCGAACACGATGTGGTTGCTCGTTCACTAAACCGTTTTCAACAACTCAATGCGGTAAAACTTTCAGGTGTCACCACCCGCACACTGGATGAGGCACTTATTTTTCTCGAAGAGACTGCAGATGAAATTTTGCCACCGGGTTATAGTTACGACTACACCGGTGAGTCACGTCAGTTACGCACTGAGGGTAATAAATTTATTCCCGCTTTTTCACTGGCAGTGCTGTTAATATTTTTAGTGCTGGCAGTGCAGTTTAATTCGTTTCGTGACCCGTTCGTTATTCTCGCAGGTTCTGTTCCGCTAGCCATGTTCGGTGCGTTAATTTTTACCGTATTAAAAATACCCGACCCCAATACTCCATACTGGACAAATGGCTGGACGACCACAATGAATATTTATGCCCAGGTCGGCCTGGTTACCCTGGTGGGTTTAATTGCGAAAAACGGTATTCTTATTGTTGAGTTCGCTAATAAATTACAGATGCAGGGTGCAAATAAAATTGACGCAATACACGATGCTTCAATGACACGCCTACGACCCGTATTAATGACCAGTGTTGCAACCGTCGCCGGTCACTTTCCGCTAGTGCTGGTAACCGGTGCAGGGGCAGAAGCAAGAAACTCTATCGGCCTGGTGTTAGTTGGAGGTATGGCAATTGGTACCTTGTTTACACTTTTTGTAATACCGTCGTTGTATGTGTTAATAGCCAAAACTAGAAGTACGGAAGAATAAAAAAGAAAACCAGGATCAGATACCGATTTTCGAAAATTTTTGAAACAATTGTGCTCTGACGCCAATAAATTGTGGCAGAAATTAATTCAATTGGTGACAATGATCAGGCATTTATAATTAAAATACCTTTAGGGTATTTCTAATAAAACAGTAAATTCTTCCGTACGATAATCAAGCTCAATCTTTGCTGTGCCACGTCCTAATACGGTGTATACGCCCTTCGAATTGAGTTTGTCTTCAATTACAGTTTCATCTCCAAGTGTAATATTATAAATCAGCTCGTCGTCTATTGTGATAACTGCACTTGTGGAATTTGTATAGTTTGCTATGACCTGCAAACTTATTTCATCAGGTCTTGAATTGAAGGCCTGGCTGGTGTTATCGACTAGATCAATATCGTTAGCGCGTACTGTAAATGATGAAACACTGAGTTTGTCTATAGTAATATTGCTGGTTTTGTCCAGGCAGTTAATATTTGCATCGCAACTTACAGAGTTGTTAAGTGTTACACCCTTGGTAATATCAATGCCACTTATTGATTGTGTGATGTTGCCACAGGCTACTGACAGAAGCGCGGAAGTTGATTCAGTTTTACCGGTTATAGTTAAACTTTGTAAATCACTCCCAAAGGCTATACTGGCATTAATTGTATTATCTATACCCCATTTACTGTTTTGGGTAATATTTTTATTAAAGTTTGAACCGTCTGAGGCTTGATAGTTTCCAACTGAAATAACGGATATTGATTTGTCCTTTTCAATGTTTGCGCTAGTTACATTGCAACTGTTCAAATCTGTGTCATTGCTGTTACATACTTTAATGCTATTCATTGCGTTGCTAACACTTTGATTGAAGTCGCCGGATGTTTTAACGGTGCCGGTATAAACAGATGGTGCATTTGCCTGAATGATAATATTACCTGCTGCCAGTGATTGCAGGCTCGCCTGATTAGCAATGGTATTAATATATGCGCGTTGTGATGTGCTGTTATCTTCCTGGTTACGAATTAACCAGGTAATAGTGTTTATTATGTTACTGTCTACCGGTCGTATTTCATCGAAACCATCGTTATCTATATAGCGGGCAACCGGCTTTAAATCTTTTGATAAACACATATCAATATTAAAAACCTCATTATTGAGTGCAATGACTTCGTCAAACTTTGCATCAGATATTTTTAATTCCAGGGTTTCAGTTAGATGTCCAAACTGAACAGTCAGAGTAATGAGTTCAGCTGTACTACTGGCTACTAAATGCCCCTTTTGATCTATGCTACTAAGCGCATTTTCAGAAAGAGACCAGATAACATCATTGGTGATAATCACGGTGTCAATATTATTCGATTTTATTCCTTGTAGCTTGAAATTAAATTCACTGTTAATTGATAATATGCTTTCAGTTGTATCTGCTGGAAAATTAATTGAAATAATATCCTGGCTGGCAGCTGTGTGTAAGTTAACCAGGTTTGCTTCTTTTTCGGCATCACCGCATGCACTCAATAATATAAATATATTAATAATTAGTAAGCTGAAAATATTTTTAAAAAGCATATCTAACACCCAGGCTTAATAAGTTAATATTCATATTATCTCCATGATATAAACGTAAAATATCGAGCTTTAACTTAAGTTGGGGTATTGATGTAAATGCCTCTTCAAAACCAATGCCGAAACTGACGCTATCAAAAGTTTCTGTTGAAACAGGCACATTGGGATAGGACGATTCAACCTCAACCTGGCTCACCCCCAATATTAAATTAATTTTTATACTAGTATCATCATATGGAAGATAACGGTAAAAAATTGAATTAACTGACGGTACATCTACGATTAGTTGATTTAGACTATCGTCACTTAAACTGCTCATGATGCCTAGTTCAAGTTGATGTTCATCAAATTCGTAGCCTAATCGAACGTCAATCAGAGTAGGGCGGGTAGATGCATTCTCAGTGTTAACATCAACCATAGCAGGTGCCAGGCTGATATATGTACCTTCACTGGCTATTGCACTCGGCATATAAAGATTTATTAAAAAACTGAAAAATAACACCTTAATGAGGCTAATTAATTTATTCATATAATATTTCTAATTTAAATTTAGTCGAATTATAACTTAATTATTAATATGTGGTAACAGAGTCAAAGCTTACATTTTACATGTAAAATCTTATCTCGGTAATATTGATTTAATTTCTTAATAGGTTTCATTAATTATCCCAGGCTAAAATTGTTGCCGGGTGTTTTATTTCGGAGGTTTTCTTCTTAAAGGACTATTGTTATCCTAACGCTTAACATACACATGTTATCGTTCATAATGCCATCTATTCGAGAATTGAGTCACTGATGTGATAAGTTAGGGGCGTAAAAAAGGGGAAGTTATTGTCGATGAGCAAAAGTACGTTTTATGAAATGATTGGGCTGACGCGAGTACCTACCAGTCACACGGAAAAAATTGTTTCTGGTCTAGGTGGCTTTTTAGCTATATTAGGTATACTGATTGTGAGTCGCTGGTCAGTTGGTACAGATGCTGCTGCTATAATTGTAGCGTCTATGGGCGCATCAGCTGTATTGTTGTTTGCTGTGCCCCACGGCCCTTTATCTCAACCCTGGCCGCTATTTGGTGGTCATCTCATCTCGGGGGTAATTGGTGTTACCTGTGCTAAATATATTCCAAATGAGGTATTAGCTGCCAGTGTAGCGGTTGGTGCTGCTATAGGTGTTATGTATTATTTACAATGTATTCATCCACCCGGAGGTGCAACCGCTTTATCTGCTGTTATTGGAGGGACTACGGTGCATGAGCTGGGTTATCAATATGTTATAACGCCTATATTATTAAATGTCCTTATTATTTTGTTTGTAGGTATTCTCTTTAATGCTTTTTTTCCCTGGCGACGCTACCCGACTTATTGGCATAAACAGAAAATAAAAAATGAGAATAATGCCAGCAATGTGCCATCAAATATAAACCATGAGGATTTTGTTTATGCTCTGAGTCAAATTGATTCGTTGATTGACATAAATGAACATGATTTACTTCGTATATATGATATCGCCGTAAAAAAATCTCAGGAATGTACCTTGTCATCAGAAAAACTGATTATTGGTGGTTTTTACAGTAACGGACAATACGGAAATGACTGGGCAGTGCGTCAAATTGTTGATGAATCAGAAAACAAAGGAGCAGAAGACTACGTAATTATTTATAAAGTGGTAGCAGGCAATGGCAGGCGTAGTTCGGGTTACTCATCAAGAAGTGACTTTTTACGTTGGACCAAACATCAGGTTATAAGAGATGAAGAAAACTGGAAAAGGGTTGGTAATGATATTTAAAGCTGGTGCTATCAAAAAATATCCATAGATAAAGACATGTCTAATGTTTTTATAATTCTGACATTTGTTAAATATATTATCTGAAAAAGGAGTTTATAGTGATTAAACCAAATAGTTCATTCCCGGTTCTCATAGTCAAAAATCTTGATAGCGCTAAAATATTCTATGTAAGCAATTTGGGGTTTAATATCGCCTTTCAAAATGAATGGTACATACATTTGGTTTCTGATTCAGGAATACAGGTGGCCTTTATGTTACCAAAGCAGCCCACCCAACCAGAAATATTTCAAAAACATTATAATGGTAGCGGTTTAATATTTAGCCTAGAAGTAGATAATGCTGACGAAGCATATGCTTATGCAATGGATAATTCACTGAATATTGTATTAAGTCTAAGATCTGAAGAGTGGGGACAGCGTCATTTTGTTCTAGAAGACCCGAATGGTGTTTATGTTGATGTTGTTCAGGCGACAGAGCCAACTGAAGAGTATCAGTCAGGTTATGAGAATCAATAGTTTGAGTAAATTTTAAGGGTCGATGACAACGGGTGTTTACTAACGCTCTAGCTTGTCACTAGCCCGTATATCTTGAGAAACCCTGAGTATAATAGCGCTCTAAATTCAAACTCAATATGACAAGTTAGCATGTTAAAAAGTAATGAAATTCTAATATTTTATTAAGTTGATATAAATTAAGAAAAGTAGAAAGCCATAGGGTTATATGTAACTAGTAGATAGTTGAATAATCAGCTTAAATCTGGAGGTAATATGTTAAATCAAAGTGTTGAATTTGAACTTAATGCCAAAGGTTATCTTAATAGTTTTGATGCGTGGAATAAAGATTTTGCCACTCAGCTAGCAAATGAACATGGCGTGGACTTAACCGATTGCCATTGGCTAGTTATTGACTTTTTAAGAGATTATCAAGCCGAGTTTGGTGTTGCTCCTGACCCCAGGGTTATTATTAAAAAGCTTAGCAAACAAATTAATCCGGCTGTTCCATGCACAAAAGAACATTTGGAAGGTATGTTTGGAGAGGGTGGCTGTAAGCTGGCATGTAAGATAGCAGGCTTACAGGATTGTCACTGCAGAAGCATATGACTTAGGCATGTTTAGTCATGTGCTAGTAAAGACAGGTAAATATTTTGGGTCATAATATTTGGGGAATGTTTGGGGTCAGAGTAAAAAGTAAAACCATCAATAAATAGGGTTTAACTCTGATCCTGTATATTTTCTCAATATTTTACTTAATCATTTTCTTCTTCAGGTGAGTTCGTAAATTGAGCGATTTTTCGCTTCATAAACCTCTCTGTAGGGCGAAATACATATGATGCCGCTGCTGTCATTAAAGTAAAAAACAGTCTTTCTTCGTTGTCTTCGGCAACAAAAAAAACTAATGCCAGTATTACTAAAATTATTATCGCCGCATAGACCATCCAGGCCTTTTTCATGTTTGAAGCATCTGATTCTAACTTGCTTTCTGTCATTTCTTTTCCGTTCTGTTTGAATGTTTGTATGTAACGTAGTGTAATTGTTTTATAACGACTATTAAATAGTTTTATGAGCAGAAATGATATAAATATGTGACAAAGTGCAGTTTTTCATTCATGAAAAAACAGTGTTAGATTGATAATCATTAGTCAGAATAGATGATTTTTTTTCAAGAATACGACAATATGCCATATGAGCCGCTTTGGCACTTTCTTCAATACATATAAAATTTAAGGAAAATAATGAGCACTATACTAATTACAGGAAGTAACCGTGGAATAGGTTTGGAGTTGGTTAAGCAATATACGGATGATAACTGGCGTGTGTATGCTTGTTGTCGTTCTCCTGAAACAGCCATGGATTTACAAAAAATTGCTGACTCACACAATAATATTTCTTTGCATGTTTTAGATGTTGCCGACAGTCAGCAAATAACAGCACTTGCTAGTGAATTAAAAAATATTTCAATAGATATATTATTTAATAATGCGGGTATTTATGGGCCATATGATGCCGTATTTGGTAATACAAATGAGCAGCAATGGTTGGAGTGTTTTCAGATAAATACAATTTCTCCCATGAAGGTTACGGAAGCGTTTGTAAATAATGTAGCTAAAAGTGAGCTTAAAATTATAGCTACCATGAGCAGTAAAATGGGCAGCATGGCTGATAATGGTTCGGGTGGAAGTTATTTATATCGTTCATCTAAGGCAGCGGTAAATGCTGTAATGACAAGTGTCGCGATAGACTTGAAACCAAAAGGAATTAAAGTTGGTATTATGCACCCAGGTTGGGTGAAAACGGATATGGGTGGGCCAAACGGTGAAATCACTACAACACAATGTGTACAACAGTTGAAAAAAATATTAAGTGGCTTAACGCTTGAAAAGAGCGGTAGCTTTTTTGAAATAGATGGTTCAGTTATTCCCTGGTAGTGAGATAATTAAAGTTTAGGGTAAAGTAATACAAATATTTTTAAACGATTATCATATTAATCGGAATTAGATTATTTAACTGGCAATGTCTATCTGATTGGTTTTCATGCTAAGTACATGAATCTTATTACAAACTTTCGCAATGCTCATTTTAAAATTAATTATAAAGAAATGTTGTTACATGTACGTCAATTACCAAGTCTTGCTATACGAAAGAAAGCAATAATTGCTGATCACGATGTCGAGTATCGAATATCAAGACAATACGTGAAAAGAAATCAGAAGATATTTCACTGTGGATAATTTTACTTACATTACTGGCTAATGTTTTATAAGCAATAGCATTGAGTCTCACGCCAGTAATAATTATGATAAGGTTAATGAGTATTATAGTCGTCTTACAAATTTTCTTAACAATAATATTTCGTAATAAAAAGATCGAAGGAAGTATTCCTAATTTATTCTATCTTTATAAATCACGTGTTTTAAACATGCTGAGGCCGATACATAATTTTTATTTAATCGATAGTTAATGAAACATATAGGTGAATATAATGTCAGATTGTTGTTCTATTTCTCACACATTAAATCAATCACGCAATAATTATCGGTGTCCTGTTAACGGTAGAGAATATAAACGTGTACATCAGAAAACGATAATGCATCACATATCTAAACCATGGAAGTTGCAAGAAACCAGTCAAAATTACTACTTCTGTGATGACCCTGAGTGCGACGTTGTCTACTTCGGCGAAGACGACTCTATTATTAAAACGTCTGATATTAGAACGCCTGTTGGCATTAAAAACTTATCAGGCGATGCCCTTATCTGTTATTGCTTTGGTGTAACGGTTCATGATGCTAATGCGCACCCTGAAATCAAAGAATTCGTAATTGAGAAGACACAAGAAAAAATGTGTGAATGTGAAGCTCGTAACCCTTCAGGGAAATGCTGTTTAAAATACTTTTCTAAATTATAAAATCAATTATAAATTCTAATAAAATTGTATTTTCATTAGCCATGAGATGAAGTTTTTCGTACATCCAAAGGAGATTTCATTAGTATAAGGACCTAACCTGGCTGTTATCATTAATTGAGCGACCATTTGTGTGAGCTAATTAAATTTATAAGCCTACATAGTGCTATAGAATGGTGAAATTAGTCCCAAATAGAGAAATAATATGAAAAAATCCTTAATATTATCTGTATTGCCTGTGCTAGCAACCTTGTTGTTATCTGCTTGTAGTGATAGTACTAGTCAATCTACTGCGCCAATCACACTGAATATTACAGATGCGCCTGTTGACGATGCAGATGCAGTTGTCGTTCAGTTTACATCTGTAACACTGAGATCTAGCGGTAATGAAGATCTTACCTTTGAGTTTGATACACCGAAGACAATTGACCTGCTTGCATTGCAGGGTATGGCTAGCCAGCCGCTTATTGAAAATGAAGAAATTCCAGCGGGTGAATACAATCAAATTCGTTTAGCTGTTAATGCTGAATTCGATAGTGTTATGGATTCTTATATTACTGTTAATAGTGTTGATTATGAATTACGTGTACCAAGTGGTAGTCAAAACGGTTTAAAAATTAATACATCATTCACTGTTGCCGCAGGAAGTACTGATATATCGGTTGCTGATGAAAATGCTGTTTATACAATAGATTTTGATTTACGAAAATCCATAGTTAATCCTGTCGGGCAACCCGGGTATTTTCTTAAACCCGTATTAAGGCTTGTTCAAAATACTAATACTGGCAGTGTTAGCGGGTCTGTTGATTCAAGTTTATTGGTGGGTGCTAATTGTTCCGATGCTGATCCACTTACTGGTAATGCGGTTTATGTTTTTGCTGGTACAGTTACACCTGATGATTTTGATGGTATAGGAGTTGAACCTCTTACAACATCATTGGTTAATTTTGATTCAGGAAGTGGTATTTATAGTTATGAGGTTGGTTACCTGGTAGAGGGTGATTATACGTTAGGCTTTACCTGTGCTGCTGATTTTGACGATGAAGATGACAATGCAAATGTTATATTTGATGTTGTCGATAATATTTCTATTGTTGCAGGTGTGAATCTAGATCAACCGATAGACTAACAGAATAACTCATATAGAAAATAGAAAGGCGGCTTTATAGTCGCCTTTTATGTTTATGACAAACGATTAATAATTTACAGATCAGAGCAATATAAAAGCAGTGATATAAATTTTTATAAAACGTAAAGGGCTTAAGTTTAACCGCGTATTTTTATCATGAAGAATATTGTAATGAAATAACAGTATCTATGCATATTGGATAAAATTCAGTAAATATTTCTTCAATGAGTTGAGCCTTTTAATATACATAAAAAATCATTACAATATTAAATAAATAGAGTTACAGTCTTTACTTGTAGGTTATATGTAATCTTAGGAGAAAATATGCAGCTATTTATCGGATGGTTACTTATTGTTTTTCCAGGAATTTTATTTGTAGGGCAAATAATTTCCTCAGTTAATTTTCCACTGGCACAAAAACTGGGTTTACAA
>Ga0316204_10003721_pt1 | contig 29558 bp, 7 predicted proteins | sample 6monrhotite_MG_2_FD_205661 | JGI IMG/M metagenome (GOLD analysis project Ga0316204, IMG submission 205661) | Microbial mat bacterial communities from mineral coupon in-situ incubated in ocean water Damariscotta River, Maine, United States -... | ecosystem: Environmental > Aquatic > Marine >...
CATCTCTGCCGCAGGAGTATGTTGCACCTGAGACGGACACCGAAATGAGGTTGACGGAGATATGGGCAGAGTTGTTAGAGCTGGACAAATCAGACATCAGTGTCACTGCTCACTTTTTTGAGTTGGGAGGTCACTCTTTGCTCATTGTCAGACTATTAGCCCAGATAAACAATGTCTTTGGTATTGCTCTTACTGTGCAGGAAGTTGCTCGTGCGCATTCGGTCCGAGATCTTGCTTTACAGGTGGATTTCGTCAGTTGCATTGTGACTCCTCCCAAAACTGAAGATGTGAGTCTTGAAAATACAGAAGAGATTGAATGGTAGGATTTGCGAATTGAATTACATAGGGTGGTTGTCACACTAGATTAAAGCAAGTCACTTTGATTATTAAACGAAAAATATTTACTATGCGCCTTCGAAAACAGGGAGGCGTGTAGCAGTGCACTCGAGAATGGAGTATTAGAATGGAAGATGCGCAAAAACTTTTGGTGTTCTTGAAAAGTAAGGGTATCGATGTTTTCCTAGAGAATGAAAAATTAAAGACTAGGAGTGCGCCCGGTGCAATCACCGCAGAATTCGCTCAGCGCATAAAGCAAAATAAAGATGAGCTAATTGCTTTACTCAAACAAGAGCAAAGCATCTCAAGAGAAGTTGTTCGCAACATAGCAAGAGTCGAAAGCGATCAAGACGCTACTTTGTCATTTGGGCAGAACCGAATTTGGTTTGTTGAGCAGTTAAATCGTAACTCCTCTGAATTTAATATTCCACTGTTCCTAGACGTAACAGGGGCGTTTCAGCCTGACATCGCCCAGCAGGCAATTTCTCGCATTATTGAGCGACATGAAATTTTACGAACGGTATATCAAAAGACTAATGAGCGAGTTGTGCCCAAGGTTCAGGAGCACTTTTCTTTTCAACTTAACTGTCTTGATATACGAGCTTTACCACCTGAACAACAACAGCACAGTTTGCAACAGTTGATTGAACAAGATCGCAACCGAGTGTTTGATCTTACTTCTGATCTTATGGTGCGGGCGTCTTATATTCACCTTGCATCCGATGGCCCTGAGCAAAAAGGTATATTGCTGTTCAATATGCATCACATTGCCTCTGATGGTTGGTCATTGGGGATAATGGTCAGCGAGTTCAAGAGCCTGTATGAAGCATTGTTGAAAGGGGAAAAAGCCTCGCTCCCTGATGTTTCTATACAATATCGAGACTATGCTCACTGGCAGCAGCAATTCGCCGAAACAGGAACTTTCTCTCGTCAGGTGGATTATTGGCGAGAGCAGTTAGTGGATATTCCAATACTCCACGGTTTGCCATTGGATTATCCGCGTCCGGAAGTGAAGCAACACGCTGGAGGAAAAGTGCTGGGCTATTTATCAGCAGATATTAGTCAGCAGCTGTTGAGTTGGAGCAAAGGCCGCCAGCTTACACCCTTTATGCTTTTTCACGCGGTCATAGCATTGTTGTTGTCTCGTCACAGTAACCGCGACGATATAGTGATTGGTACACCGTTGGCAAATCGCAAATTGCCAGAAGTTGAGCCGTTGATCGGCTTTTTCGTCAATACCCTTGTGCTGCGCACACGCACTGACTTCAACTGCTTGGATGATTATCTGGAGCACATTAAGCAGGTTAACTTCGATGCCCAGGCCAATCAAGACGTACCCTTTGAGCAAATTGTCGAGTTAAGCGGTTCCGACAGAAGTAAAAATTATATGCCTCTGGCAGAAGTGCAATTCAGCATGAATACTGCCGATATTAAAGAACTGACCTTGCCTGGCATCAGCTTCACCCCTGCAGAAAGTGAAGATGTCGTGTCTAAATTCGATTTAAATATCGGGGCTGACATTCGCGATGACGGGATCCATTTTGAATGGATTTATGACAAGTCGATTTTCAGCGAACAACATATTCAACAGTTAAACGATCACCTGTTGCAAATGCTGACGCAGCTTAGTAGAGAAGCGCCGGTGACGTTGACAGATATTAATATGTTTTCAGCAGTTGAGGCTGAGCACTTGTTGTATCAATGCAACGATTCTCAGTTGCCTTATCAACAAGAACAGCTAATTCATCAGGTATTTGAACAGCAGGTTGAATCTCACGGTGCAAAAAATGCATTGGTATTCGAACAGCAAACCCTGAGTTATCAAGAGTTAAATGAAGCGGCTAATCAGATAGCCCATTATTTAATTGAGCAGGGCGTTGGTCGCGATTCTTTAGTGGGTGTTTATACAGAACGCAGTTTAGAAATGTATATTGCTATTCTAGGTATACTCAAAGCGGGCGGTGCTTATTTACCTCTGGATCCCAGTTACCCGGAGGCCAGATTAGAACACATGATTGCCGATGCTGGCATTGAGCATGTGTTGACCCAAAAACAATTGATGTCTGACGAAGTTATAGAAGACTTGACGGTTTTACCGCTGGACAGGGATATTCGGGCGCTGCTTCTGAGTGAGTATTCGACTGAAAATCCTATCGTTCTCTCTTCAGAGCAAACGCCTTCCCAAATGGCTTATGTTATCTACACCTCTGGTTCAACCGGCAAGCCTAAAGGTGTCATGGTTGAGCATCGAGGTGGTGTTAACATGTGTCATGCGCAGAAGAAGTTGTTTGGTTTATCTGCAGATTCCCGAGTTTTACAATTCGCATCTCTGAGCTTTGACGCCAGTAGCTGGGAATGGATGATGGCGTTGCTACAAGGTGCCACCTTGTATATTTGCAACGAAAACCAGCGCCTCAACACCCAGAGTTTAAGTCAGCTGCTGCGCAGTCATCAGATTAGTCACGCTACTTTGCCTCCTGCAGTGTTACAACACTTGGAACTTCGAGACGATTACAGTTTGCAGAGTCTGATTGTGGCAGGTGAAGCTTGTGCTAGCCATTTAGTGGATAGTTGGGCAGGGCGTTACCCCATGTATAACGCCTATGGACCCACTGAAACAACAGTCTGTGCCAGTGTCGCACCGCTAATCGTGGGAGAGGTAATTACCATTGGAAGCCCAATTGCAAATACTCAACTGCACGTTCTTGATGATGCGCAGCAACTTTTGCCAGTTGGCACTATTGGCGAGTTGTACATTGGTGGTCAGGGGTTAGCTCGTGGATATTTGAACAACAATGGCTTAACCGCTGAACGTTTTCTGGAAGTGGAGCTACAAGGCAAGCGACAGCGTTTGTATCGCTCAGGTGATCTAGTTCGCCGTTTGAAAAATGGCGACATTGAGTTTATTGGACGGATAGACAGCCAGATCAAGATTCGCGGCTTCAGAGTGGAGCTGCCAGAAATTGAGTATTCTCTCAATCAAAACCACAGCGTCGAAGTCTCACTGGTACATCTTGATGAAGACGATTCTGGCAACAAACAGTTGGTTGCTTATATCATTCCAAAATCTGAGCCAGAAGATGAGCAAGCTTATGTCAACCATTTAAGGGCTGAGATTCAACTTACTCTGCCAGCCCATATGGTGCCTTCTGCCACCGTAGTTTTACGGGAGTTTCCGCTAACCACAAATGGCAAAATCGACAAAACCGCACTACCAGCACCCGTGTTCAGGTCGACAGCTGGTTATGTAGCTCCAATATCAGTAACAGAAAAAACTCTGACTACCATTTGGGCTGAGGTGCTTAAATGTGAAGCGAAAGAAATCAGCGTTACCAGTAATTTCTTTGAGCTAGGCGGCCATTCGTTATTAGGCATGATGTTGGTGGGCAACATTCGAGAACAACTGGGAGTTGATATTGACATCAGCGCCTTGTTTGACGCTCCTACTATACGTCAGTTAGCGGCTTTGGTGGATAATGGACCTAGCATTAACACAAAAGAAATAACCTCAATTCCCAGAGACGGTCGCCAAATCCCTACCACCTTTGGACAACAAAGGTTGTGGTTCACCGATCGTTTGAGTAGCAATAAGCAGGCTTATAACATTCCAGTATTTTTGCAGGTTCAGGGTCAGCTGGACTTAGACGCGGTTGAGCAGGCAGTGACGGCCATTATCCAGCGCCACGAGCCCCTGCGTACAGTCTTTGCAGAACACACTCAACAGCCTGTGCAAGTAATTCGGGACGAGTTTGACTTTTGTTTACAGCGGCTAGATTTAAGTACTTTGGATACTGACGCCAGAGCGCAACGAATTAATGAGCTAATTGCAGAGGAGTGTGCTAAACCATTTGATTTAACTTCGGATCTCATGATCCGAGCATCCTATCTGCAACTGGCGGCACAGAATGAGCAAGCACAAGGCATTTTGCTGTTTAATATGCACCATATTGCCGCTGACGGCTGGTCGTTGGGCTTGCTGGTTGATGAATTTATGGCGTTCTATCAGGCTATAGTTCGGAATTCTTTGGTTGAACTCGAACCATTGGGGGATCAGTACGGGGATTATGCACACTGGCAGGCGGAATATCTCAGAGGTGCAGGCATGTCCGCTCAGCTTGAATATTGGTCACAGCAATTAGAGGACGCACCTGTTTTACACTCCTTGCCTTTGGATTTTCCTCGTCCTGCTAGCAAACAGCATCGAGGGACCCGAGTTAATAGTATGCTTCCTGCAGCATTGAGTGAATCACTGCAGGCCTTGGCTCGGGACAACCAGGTCACGCCATTTATTATTATTCATGCGGGAATATCTTTGCTGTTGTCACAACATAGCAATCAGGATGATATCCTAATTGGAACCCCCTCTGCTAATCGAACCCAGCCGGGTTTAGAAAAGTTGATTGGGTTTTTTGTTAATACTCTGGTGCTGCGCACGTCAACTAACTTTGACACTTTCCAGGATTATTTAGCTCATGTTAAACGTGTTAACCAGGAGGCTTTAGCCAATCAGGACGTACCTTTTGAAAAAATGGTGGAATTGAGCAAAGCAGAGCGGAGTACACAGTATATGCCGCTAGCGGAAATTCAGTTTAATATGGATACCATACCAGCCAATGAGCTGAGTGTTGAAGGGGTCGAGTTTTCTGTGTTGGAGCACGATGATGTGGTGGCTAGATTTGATCTGAACATCAGTGCGGATATCCGGGACGATGGCATTTATTTTTCTTGGGTCTACGATATTGAGCTCTTTACCGAGTCTCGTATTCAACAACTCAATGACCATTTGTTATTTCTTCTTGAGCGCATAATAGCTTCACCTGAGGCCGCATTATCTGATTTTAGTGTGCTGTCTGATGCCGAGCAGCGGCAACAATTAAACATCTTTAACAATACCTATTCAGAGCATCAGCCGGCAGGCCAGATCCAAACCTTATTCGAGCAAGCCGCGCAGCAATACCCACAAATGCCAGCTCTGGTATTTGAAGATACCAGTATGACTTACCAAGAGTTAAACGACGCCGCTAACCAGGTGGCTCATTACTTACTGGAGCAGGGGGTGCAACCAGATACCCTAGTAGGGGTGTATTTTGAGCGCTCAATAGAAATGATGATCGCCATATTGGCAGTACTGAAATCTGGCGCAGCTTACCTGCCTTTAGATCCCAGCTACCCTCAAAGCCGCATAGAGTATAGTATCGAAAATTCCGATGTAGAATTGGTGCTTACCCAACAGTCCTTGATTCTGGAGTCTGCCATAGATTCACTTACTGTGGTTCCTTTAGATTCCAGTGTTCGTCAACTTTTATTTGGCGACTACAGCACAGACAATCCTGAGTTAGACACAAGCAGCGCTAAAGACCTGGCCTATGTAATTTATACCTCTGGCTCAACCGGGCAGCCCAAAGGGGTGATGATTGAACATCAGGGGGCTATCAATATGTCGTTAACCCAACAGCAGTTGTTCAAGGTTCAACCGCAAAGCAAGGTTTTGCATTTTGCTTCACTTGGCTTTGATGCCGGGGTATCTGAATGGATGATGGCATTACTAAGCGGTGCCAGTTTACATATCTGTAACGAAGAGCAGCGTTTAAATCCAGCTCAGTTAAGTGATCTCTTGGTCAGTCATGACATTACTCACGCCACCATTCCGCCAGCCCTGCTGCAGCATGTTCCATTTCGCGATGATTACAGTCTCGAATGTCTAATCGTAGCTGGAGAAGCTTGTTCTAGCAGCCTGGTAGACAAGTGGGCGAAACAGTATCCCATGTTTAATGCCTATGGTCCGACGGAAGCATCGGTATGCGCCACTGTAGCACAGCTAAAAGTAGGACAACCAATGAGTATCGGTACACCGATAAACAATACTCAGTGTTTCGTGATGGATAACAAAAAGCGCTTGCTACCAATTGGGGTAGCCGGTGAGTTATATCTGGCAGGTGTGGGTTTAGCCAGAGGCTATGTCAATCAGCCTGAGTTAACTGCCGAGCGCTTCATACTGCATTCCTTTGAAAAACAATCGTTGCCAGAACAACAATCACAGCGTTTATATCGAACTGGTGATCTAGTGCGCTATTTACCCGACGGCAATATTGAGTTTGTTGGTCGAACCGATGGTCAAGTAAAGATCCGCGGTTTCAGGATTGAACTGGCGGAGATCTGTCAGGCTCTTAGTGAATTGTCTCAGGTGGTGTTTAACCATGTGATGGTCTGGCAGGTGAATGACCAGGACAAACAATTGGTAGCCTATGTGCAGCCGGTCACTGAACTGGCTGATTATTCTGAATTTGTAGCCCAATTACGCGCGGGATTAAAAGGTCGTTTACCGGATTATATGATCCCATCGGTTTTCGTAGTGCTGGATGACATCCCACTAACAGAAAATGGAAAAGTGGATACCGGCGCTTTACCACCACCAGAAGAACATCTAGTAATTGGTGAGTTTGTGGCACCGGAGACTGAAACAGAGAAGCAGCTGGCGATAGTTTGGAGTCAACTGCTGCAGCTGAAGGTTGAGGATATTAGTGCCGATGCCAACTTCTTTGAGCTGGGCGGTCACTCTTTGCTGGCGGTGCGTTTGGTCAGTGAAATTCGCGACCGCTTCGACGTGGAATTGCCGGTTAATGTCACCTTCGATGCGGCAACTCTCAGAGCACTGGCTGGCGAAGTGGCTACAAGTGGTAGTGAGCAGGTGAGGATGCCAATAAAAGCGGTAGAGCGAGGCAATCAACTCCTAGCCCTGTCTTTTGCGCAGCAAAGACTATGGTTTATTGACCACCTTAAAAATGGTACGCCAGAATACAATAGCCCCGTGATGATGTCTGTAGAAGGGCATTTAGATCTGGATGCCATCGAGCTGGCTATCTCTCGTATTATTGCTCGCCATGAATCTTTGCGCACTCGTTTCGTGGAGCAGGCGTCCGGGCCGGTGCAAGAGATTATGGACAGCTTTGAGTTTAAGCTTAAGCGCCTAGACCTAAGCTCGCAGGATAGCGGGGCGCAAGCTCAGGAGGCTCGTCGCCTTATCCTCGAAGATAGCGCTATGCCATTTGATCTTAGTCGCGATTTGATGATCAGAGCCACCTATCTAAAGCTTGCTGAAAGAGGTGAGCAGCAAAAAGGTATCCTGATGTTCAATATGCATCACATTGCCACAGATGGTTGGTCAATGGGGGTTTTGGTCAGAGAGTTTGAAAGCCAATACAAAGCGGCCCTTGCTGGTAATGGCGATCCGCTACCACCGCTAGAGATTCAATATGGCGACTATGCAATTTCACAGCGTCAGTTGTTGGAGGGTGAAACCTTAGAACGTCAGTTGGGATTCTGGCGTAGACAACTTGAGAATGTGCCCGCCGTGCATTCTCTGCAGCTTCAACGAGAGCGCAACGAGCTGGGTGTTAAAAAGGGTCTGGAGCACACTTCAACTCTCTCTGCGACCCTTACTCAGTCTTTGCTAAATATGACCAATGAGCGGCAAATGACACCATTCATGTTATTACATGCTGCAATCGCTCTGGTGCTGTCACGCAATAGTAACCGCCACGACCTAGTGATAGGTACGCCAGTTGCTAACAGAATGCAAAAAGAACTGGAACCTCTGATCGGCTTTTTCGTCAATACACTCGCGCTGCGTACTAATACTGATTTTGACACCTTGCAGGATTATCTAGCCCACGTCAGACAAGTGAATATGGATGCTCAGGCCAATCAGGATATTCCCTTTGAGTATCTTGTGGAGCATTGCCAGGTGGTCAGAAGTGAGCAGCACACACCACTGTTCCAAATCATGTTCAAAATGACAAACTATGAGTTAGCTGAAATAGATTTACCTGAGATCAGTGTGGAAGCTATCGAGCAGGAAGAAATTTTCGCTAAATTTGATATTGAAATTACTGCCCAGATTTTAGATGGCAAAACCAGCCTTTCCTGGATATACGACGAGGGTCTGTTTGACCCTGAGTACATCGCTTCTTTAGATGCTCATTTGCACCGATTATTGCAGGGTATGACCGAGAATGAGCAGAGCCAGTTACATCAGCTACCTATGTTGGGTAGCGATGAATTGCATCATTTGCTCAATACGCTGAATGATACCCAATGTCCGTTCCCTCGTGAGCGCCTGCTGCATGAAACTTTTCAGGAGCACGCGGCGACTAACCCAGAGCAGCCAGCGCTGATTTTTGCTGATAAGTCTCTTAGTTATCGAGAGTTAAATGAAGCTGCAAACCAATTGGCTCACTATTTAAGGAGTCAGGGCGTAGGACCTGAAACGTTAGTGGGTTTATGCTTTGAACGCTCCTTTGACATGGTAATTAGTCTGTTGGCTACTCTTAAAGCGGGTGGTGCGTATGTGCCTCTGGACCCCGATTATCCTGAGGAACGACTTTCTTACATGCTGCGTAATAGCGAAGTTCGCTATGTTCTTAGTCACAGTAATGTTTCTGGTAAGTTATCGCTTTCGGAACGAGCAAAATTAATAGAGTTAGATCGCCAATGGGAGCTGATCGGTAAACAGCCCAAAGAAGGCATACAAAGGCTGGAAAATCAAGAATCTAACACGCTTGCTTATGTCATTTATACCTCTGGCTCTACAGGTGAGCCAAAAGGGGTGATGTTGGAACATCAGGCGGTGGTTAATCGTATAGACTGGATGCAAAAACGTTATCAACTAAATGCCGATGACAAGGTTCTGCAGAAAACCCCTTATAGTTTCGATGTTTCGGTTTGGGAGTTCTTTTGGACATTAGGACAGGGAGCTACGCTGGTTATTGCCAAGCCAGGAGGACATAAGGATCCTGTTTACTTAGGTAATTTGATTGCTCAAACCAATATCAGTGTTCTGCATTTTGTACCCTCAATGTTGTCAGCTTATATCAGAACCGAGAAAGCTGATTTTGGGCAAAGCGTAAGGCTTTTGTTATGTAGCGGTGAAGCCTTAGACAAAAACTTGGTAACAAGCACTCAGGCTAAAGCATCCCATGTTTCGTTGCATAACTTATATGGACCAACAGAAGCTGCGATTGATGTCAGTGCCTTCGATTGTGCGTTGATAGATGAATATTCAACAGTGCCGATTGGCAAGCCAATCCAAAATATCGCTTTGTATGTGTTGGATCCACAACTCAATATTTGCCCTATGGGAGTGGTTGGTGAACTTTATATTGCCGGGGTTGGTCTGGCACGGGGTTACCTGAATCAACCAGAATTAACCAAAGAGCGGTTTATTGAGAGTCCGCTGGGAGATGGTACACGCTGGTATCGAACTGGGGATCTAGTACGTTACTTGCCCGATGGTAACATTGATTATCTGGGCAGAATTGATGAACAGGTTAAAATTCGTGGTTTGCGAATTGAGCTTGGTGAAATCCAAAATCAACTGCTGCGCAACGATAAAATAGAAGAAGCCGTACTTTCGGTGCAAGATGCCATCGATGGGGACAAGATATTAGCCGCCTATTTGAAACCAACTAAGGCATTATTAAACGCCTACGATAGCGTTGTAAATTACGAGAAGGCTCAAGAGTGGCAGGGGGTTTGGGATGATACTTATTCGGATCTTCCCCATGCTAGTAATGCACTTCAAAACACTTTGAGTGAGGACGATAAAGAAACGAATTTCATTGGATGGGATTGTAGCTATAGGGGGCACGAAATTCCACTGCCTGAAATGCATGAATGGCTGGACAACACCGTGTCGACTATTAAAGCACTACAGCCGAAAAGTGTGTTGGAGATAGGAGTGGGTACCGGGTTGTTGTTATACCGCTACGCCGCTGACTGTGACAGGGTTTGCGGTCTGGATATATCGGCCAATGTCATCGCTAATCTTAGACAAGGTATGGCAGCAAAAGGCTGGTCTCACGTTACCCTAGAACATGGTAATTCCCTGGACCTTTCGGTTTTTGACGGCCTCAAATTTGACACCATAATCCTCAACTCGGTAGCCCAATATTTCCCTGGCGCGAATTACTTGGCTGCAGTGCTTGAAGAAATGTCTCGCTTTTTAAGCGATGACGGAAAAATTCTGCTTGGAGACCTGCGAAACCTAGACCTAAAAGAAGCCTTTGCTACTTCTGTTGCCGTGTTTAACGCTCAACCTGATGACACTGCTGAAGCTGTGCGTCACAGTGCTACTTTAAATTTATATAATGAAGAAGAGTTGTTAATTAGCCCAAGTTACTTTGCCGATTTGGTGCAGCGAGACACTGCTTTTACCCGCTTTGATGTCATGGTTAAGCAGGGTTTAGCCTGTAACGAAATGACGCGCTATCGCTACGATGTGGTGCTGTATAAAGGCACAAAAGACGCCTCACTACAGGTTAGTTGGCACCCATGGCAAGGATCGGAAGCATTACGAGAACTGCTGAGTAATGTTGACAAATATACCATCGAAGGCAGCCATCTTGTACCTGCTATCCACGGTTTTAGAAACGAGAGAATCTATAACGACGTTCTTGCCATGAAAGCGCTACAAAGCGGCAAGGAAACCGATTTAGAGCGAATCAAAAGCTTGATTTCGCTGGAATGCAACAGTGCATTATTTGAGATTCAGCATTTGGCGAGAGAGATGGGCTACAAGCTCAAAGCTACCTGGAGTCAGCACTCACCTGAGCTGCTGGATTTGATCTTCATTGATTCTGATGCCAACGCTGATCAGCTCCCCGCTATTCACGCTTATGGCAAATATAGCCAGAGCAATCAGGTGAGTACCCCTCAACTGAAGAATATATCCCGCCATTTGGTGGCAGAAGTGAATCGCGAATTAGAAAAGCGCCTGCCTGCTTACATGTTGCCCAACGCTTATTTGTTGATGGAATCTTTCCCGTTGAGTAAAAACGGAAAAGTAGATAAAAAAGCCCTGCCTAAACTTGTGGGCGTCAGCATGAATTCGTACCGCGCTGCCACTAACGAGACAGAAGAAAAACTTCAGCTAATTTGGAAGGCTTTGTTACAACAACCTAAAGTTGGGATTGATGATAATTTCTTTGCTCTTGGTGGCCATTCACTGTTGGGGATTCGCCTTATTAATGAAATAAGACGAGAGCTGAATTTAGAAATTGGCATCGCTACCTTGTTTGACCATCCCACCATTGCCGGGTTAGCTGACTACATTGAAAACCACTGTACTAATCAGCAACTGCAGGACACTCTGCCAGCCATTAGTCCGGTTAACAAAGGAGTTGGTGCTGAGCTACCACTGTCTTTTGCACAGCAAAGACTGTGGTTTATTGATCAGTTAAAACAGGGAAGTCCCGAATACAACATGCCAGTCTTGCAAACTGTAATGGGGCAATTCGACGTGCAAATCGCTCAGCGGGCATTGAGCAAAATCATTGAGCGACACCAAATATTGCGCACTGTGTATCGAGAGGGTAAAACGGGCTCGGTGCAGAGTTTGTTGCCTCACTATGATTTCGAAATCACTTACCACGATTTAAGAGATGTGCCACCGGCTAATCAAGAAGCAAGACTGGAACAATTGCTGTCTGAGGATATGTATCGTACCTTTGAACTCAGTAGAGATCTGATGGTCAGTGCCACATACGTTCATTTGTCCGGCGAAAACAGTCAACAAAAAGGTGTATTGCTCTTCAATCTTCATCATATTGCCGGCGACGGTTGGTCGCTGGGTATACTGGTTAAAGAGTTTATTCATTTTTATCAGGAACTGGCTAACGGGGAACCCTCAGAAAATCAGTTAGAACACATGACAGAGCTGGTCCAACTGGATATTCAATACAGCGATTATGCTATTTGGCAACGTCAGTGGCTGACTGAAGAAGTGCTGGAGAAGCAATTGGACTATTGGCGTGAGCAGCTGTCTGATATACCTGTTGTGCACTCTTTGCCAACCGACTATCCGCGACCTGCAATTAAACAATCTGCTGGTGGGATAGTGCAGGGGATAATTAATAAAACTCTCAGCGATAAAATTCAGCAATTAGCGTTAGATTATCAGGTGACCCCATTTATGCTGCTACATGGTGCTCTGGCGCAGGTGCTGGCCCGTCATAGCGGTACGTCAGATATCGTTCTAGGAACACCGTTGGCCAATCGTCAAACAGCACAGCTAGAACCCTTGTTCGGTTGCTTTGTCAATAATCTAGTGTTGAGGGTCAATACTGATTTTAGTGACTTAAGACAATACCTGGCCCATGTTAAGTCGGTAAATCTGGATGCTCAAGCTAACCAAAACCTGCCATTTGAGCAATTGGTTGAACACTGTCAGGTGCCTCGTAACATGCAGCACACGCCATTGTTCCAAATCATGTTCAGCATGGATAACTACGAAGTTAGTAACTTGGAACTACCTGGTTTGACATTTAGTCCCTATAACAGGGGAGAGCCGGTGGTTAAATTTGATTTGGATATTAGCGCTGGCATTACTGAAGAAGGCATTATATTCAATTGGATCTATGATACTTCTTTGTTCAAAAAAAGCAGTGTTGAAGCTCTCAGTCGCCATATAAAAATGTTACTGGAACAGCTGGTTAGCAGACCGGAACGGCAGTTGTTTAAACAACCCATCATGTCTGAAAATGAGCTGCAATCTGTTATTGCTTCAGGAATGACGACGGTGGCTGGTTTCTCCGACCCTAGTTTCTCAGAACCCAGATTGTTGCATCAACTGATTGAAGCACAGGCCAAACAGCAACCCGAAGCCATAGCTCTGGTTTTTGAGGGTAGGCAAATGAACTACGGCACTTTAAATGCAGCAGCTAATCGGCTTGCTCATCACCTAAGAGCTAAAGGTGTTACCTCGGAAACTCCAGTGGGTATCTGTTTGGAACGCTCTTGTGATATGTTAATAGCCATTTTGGCTGTATTAAAAGCGGGCGGAGCTTATCTTCCTCTGGATCCGAGTTATCCGGCTTCACGCCTAGAATATATGGTGACTGACACCAACATTCGATTCCTGATCACAGAGCCTGAATTCGGTAATGACTTGGCTAATGTGAGTCAAATTCAGGTTGTCATGCCGACTGAGACTCAGCAGCAACAGCTTCTCGAAGAGCTTCCCACCGTCAATCCAGAGCCGTTATCAGAAAACCAGTTGTCCTTGGCTGCGTATGTTATTTACACGTCAGGTTCGACAGGTAAGCCCAAAGGCGTATTGGTGGAGCAGGGAGCGTTATTGAATTTCGCTCAGGCAATTCAGGACAAGTTGTCTACATCTATAAATCACCAGACAAGAGCGCTGGCGTTAACCACTTTCGGGTTCGATATCGCGGTGTTGGAGTTGCTGGTACCCCTAGCCTGGGGCGGACAAGTCGTCATCGCCTCTAATCAGGACGCTGTGGACCCAACGCGTATCGCAACGTTGGTAGCGGAGAATAATATTAATCTTATGCAAGGTACGCCAGCCACTTGGCAACTGTTAGTAAATAGTCACTGGCAAGGCAATCAGGATCTAACCATTTTATGTGGTGGTGAAGAGTTACCCGTCAGTTTAGCAAAACCGCTGTTAAAGATGGGAAGGCAGGTATGGAACTGCTTCGGGCCAACCGAAGCTACGGTCTGGTCGTTGGTTAAGCTGATCACCGAAGATAATATTGCACAGGACAAGGTGCCGCTTGGCAGCTCGCTGGCAAACTATCATCACTTTGTATTGGATGCCAACCTAGAATTTGTGCCCGAAGGGGTAATGGGCGAGTTGTGTATTGCCGGTCAGAGCCTTGCAAGAGAATACTTAAATAGACCTGAACTAAATACCGAAAGATTTGTTGAAAAAAGCCTTGCGGGTCAGCGCCTGCGCCTTTATCGAACCGGCGATTTAGTGCGCAGTCGTGGTAATGGAGATTTCGAATTTTGCGGTCGTATGGATCATCAGGTGAAGCTCAGAGGTTACCGCATAGAGCTTGGAGAAATCGAAAGTCTGTTAGCCGCAGATGAACGCCTGAATGGCGCTTTGGTGACGGTTCGGGGGACTGAACTTGAGCAGAAGCAAATAATGGCGTATGTGGTGCCTAAACCTGGGAAAGAAAGTGATGATTTGCCAGCTAGTTTGAGACAAAAACTGGGCCAATCATTGCCAGCCTATATGCTGCCTTCTGCGATCTTTGTAATGAAAAAAATGCCACTGTTAAATAATGGCAAAGTCGATAGAAGTGCCTTGCCTAGTGAGTTTTCTTACACTCCTGAGCATTTGTATGTCCCGCCGCAAACCGAAAACGAAAAAGTCATTATGGAGCTTTGGAGCGAAATACTGGATATGGATGCTGCGGACATTGGTGTAAATGCAAACTTCTTTGAACTTGGCGGGCATTCATTGCTGTTGGTCAGGTTTATCACCTTGGCAGAAGAGAGACTTAATCTTTCGTTGCCATTGGAAAAACTATTTAACAATCCGACAGTGTCCGACATGGCGGACTTGGTTGGGTATCTGGTTGGTCACAATGAGCTTACCAGGGAAATTGAAGAACATGGATCAGAAATTGAAAGGGTTGAGTTTTGATTAGTGCAAAAAATATAGTTCAGCGATTACATGAAAATAAAATCCTGGTAACGGCTTCTGATGGCAAACTAATCGCTGAAGCTGCAAAGGGAAAGATAACCCCTGAGTTCGCGGCTCTGATTAGGGAGAACAAACACGCATTGCTGGAGTTTCTGCAAGATAGTGCTCCTGAAGTTGAAAATAGAAAGCAACATATCCCGTTGCTTGAGCGCAATGCAGAGAATCGCTATGAACCGTCTTTTGCCCAGCGTCGCTTATGGATTATCAGTCAGATTGAGCAGGGCGGTGCTGAATACAACATGCCCATGGCTTTGAAAATGTCTGGTGATTTTAGACCCGAAATTGCAGAAGCCGCTATCAAGCAAATTATTCGCAGGCATGAGAGCCTGCGTACCGTTTTTGAAGAAACTGAAAACGGCCCGGTGCAGATTATTAATGAACAGTTTAGCTTTGCACTGGAGCGCTTTGAATTAACAAGCTTATATGGTGAAAGCCTGGACAATGAGATCCAGACTTTGGTCAGGAATTGGGCTAACCATGAGTTCGATTTGTGTAAAGATGTCATGATAAAAGTGGGTTATGCATCTTTGCCTTCTGAGGGACAAAATACTTTTGATATACAAGCCCAAGAGACACAAGCTTCAGAAAAGCAAACAGCCCAATGGTTATTGCTCTTCAATATGCACCATATCGCCTCTGACGGTTGGTCATTGGGAGTGGTAGTCAGTGAGTTTGTCAAACACTATCAGGCACTGTTAAACCACCAGGCTGATCCTTTACCGCCTCTGGAGGTTCAATATGCTGATTACGCTTATTGGCAAAAAAGCTGGTTACAGGGCGAGGTGTTGGAACAGCAACTAAGTTATTGGCGTCAGCATTTGCAGGGTGTTCCAGCATTACACGGTGTCGGGCTAGATTTTCCTCGGCCTAAGATCAAACAGCACGTTGGACAGAAGCTCACCAAAAGACTGCCGGATGCTTTGAGTCATCAACTACAAAAATTGGCGCTGAAACAGCAGGTGACTTTATTTATGCTGTTGCATGCAGCAGTAGGTTTATTGATTTCCCGCCACAGCAACAGTGATGATGTGGTGTTGGGAACTCCTATGGCAAATCGCAGAAATACCCAGTTGGAACCCCTTATTGGATTCTTTGTGAATACTCTGGTGCTCAGAATCCGCACTGATTTCGAAGGCTTTGAGCAATATCTAGCTCATGTTCGAGACATCAATATGCAGGCTCAGGCTAATCAGGATCTGCCTTTCGAATATCTGGTGGAACACTTGCAATTGCCGCGCAGTACAGCTCATACACCACTGTTTCAGATCATTTTCAAAATGGATAACTTTGAGACAGAAGATTTAAGTTTGCCGGATCTGCAATTTTCGTCTCTGGAACAAAGAGAAATTAAAGCGAAATTCGATCTGGAGATCACTGCGAAGCATAGCAAGGACAATATCGATCTTTCGTGGGAATATGACACCGCACTCTTCACTGAAAGCCATATAGAAACCTTACACCAGCATCTAGAGAATTTATTAAACAGCATTGTTGTCAGCCCACAAGCTCAACTGAACAAGTTGACGATGTTGACGGAACCTGAAGCATCCTATTTGCTGAAAACGCTAAACAATACTCAGGTGGCCTGGCCACAGGAGACTCAGATACAGGCGCTGTTTGAGCAACAAGCGATGGAAAACGGCCAGCAAACGGCGCTGGTTTTTAGAGAGCAAGTCATAAGTTACGAGCAGCTAAACAAAGAAGCAAACAGGCTTGCCCATTATTTACGGGAGCAGGGGGTTGGCGTTGATACCCTAGTTGGCGTCTGTATGGAGCGCTCTGTGGATATGGTGGTCAGCTTGTTGGCTATCCTTAAGGCAGGCGGCGCCTATGTGCCTATGGCTCCTGATTATCCGGTTGCCCGCTTACAATATGTACTGGAAGATACTGGGTTAAAACACCTGCTGATCCAATCGCGACTACTGTCAAAATTGAATCTGCCGGAAACTATCCAGTTAACCGTTATTGATGAACAAAGAGCTGAGTTTCAATCTTATTCGGACGCCAACCTGAGGGAATTGCCCGAACAACACAGTGGTAACCTTGTCTACGTGATCTATACCTCTGGTTCCACTGGTCAACCCAAAGGGGTGATGCTGGAGCACAAGGCATTAATGAACAGAATTCATTGGATGCAAGCCGAATATCAGTTGCAAACGGTGGATCGGGTTCTGCAGAAAACTCCTTTTAGTTTTGATGTTTCCGTATGGGAGTTTTTCTGGACTCTTGGCTATGGTGCTACTTTGGTTATCGCAGAACCTGGCGGTCACAAAGATCCTGACTACCTGAATGAAGTGATCGCAGAGCAAGGCATTACCAGATTGCACTTTGTCCCTTCTATGCTCAATGCTTATCTTACGCCTAAAAGCAGTCGCTTTGCGCCACAGGTCAAAGATGTGTTTTGCAGTGGTGAAGCACTGGCTTTAGACGTGGTTGAAAGAGCTTTTGAACGGGCACCTCATATCAATCTGCACAATTTATATGGTCCGACAGAAGCCGCTATCGACGTAAGTTTCTTCGACTGTAGTCGGTCACAAGAACTGAAGTGTGTACCTATCGGCAAGCCAATTCAAAATACCCAATTATTAGTGCTGGACCAACAACTCAACCTTTGTCCTCTGGGGGTAACTGGCGAGCTGTACATAGGCGGAGTGGGCCTTGCCAGAGGCTATTTGAATAAGGCGGAATTAACCAAAGAACGCTTTATTCAAAACCCCTATGATGTTGCAGGTGAACGCATTTATCGCACAGGGGATCTAGCGCGCTATTTGCCAACTGGTGATATCGAATACATTGGCCGTATTGATGAGCAGGTTAAATTAAGAGGCTTTCGAATTGAGCTTGGCGAAATTCAGAGTCTGTTACAGCAATTTCCCGGTGTGGATGATAGCTTGGTATTGATTCAACAATCAGTTGAGCAGCACAAATACCTCAATGCCTATATTCAACCAACGCAGCAATTATTAAACCAGAGCGGTGTTCAGCATCAACATGAGCGAGTTGAACAGTGGCAAAATGTATTTGACGATGCCTATACCCGAGACGACAGCGAAACTAAGAATACTTTAGAAAATGCAATAGGAAAGAGCGACTTGGCATTTGAGTCGGACCTTGCTGGCTGGAACTGTAGTTATCGCAATCAAGCTATTCCATCTGCTGAAATGTTAGAATGGGTTGATGGTACCGTGCAATCGATAAAAGAGTTAAAACCGAAACGCCTTCTGGAGATTGGGGTTGGAACTGGCTTGTTGTTGTATCGATATGGGCCTTATTGTGAGGAAGTCCACGCTACTGACATCTCTGGTCAGGCGCTGGATAAGTTGGCAGCCGGTATCCGACATCATCAGTGGCAACACGTTCATCTGAGTCAGACAGAAGCACATGACCTCTCAGCGTTTCATGGCATGAAATTCGACACCATAGTACTTAACTCCGTTGCTCAGTACTTTCCCGGAAAAGAGTATTTCAAAGAAGTTTTACAGCAAATGTTGGCTTGTTTATGCGATGGCGGAAAAATCTTTTTGGGAGATTTACGCAACCTGGATTTGTTTAGCGCCTTTAGCGCGTCAGTAGCAATATTTCAGGCACAAGACGATAGCGACGCCGAATTAGTACGGCAGAAAGCTTTGTTATCTGGGTATCAAGAAGAAGAGTTATTTTTTAGTCCAAGCTTTTTTGCCCGTCTAGCTGATGAAAATGAAGACATTAGCCAGGTTGATATTTTGCTTAAAGCTGGGATTTCAAGCAACGAAATGATGCGTTATCGCTATGACGTTGTATTGCACAAACAGAGCGGGGCCGTGTCTCGTGTAAGTCAATGGCATCAGTGGCAGAATCTTGCCGACTTTAAGCATTTGCTGCAACAAAAGCAACATTCTGTGTTTGGTATCAGCGGAATGGTAAACGAGCGGATTACCCATGATGTGGCAGCCAGCGTTGAGTTAAACAACAAAACTTGTGATATTACTGCATTGCAAAGTGCGATATCTATGGCTCAGTGTCCCGATACCGAAAATCTGAGAGAACTTGCCTCAGAGGCAGGTTATGAAATGAAAATGTCCTGGAATCAGCAGTTCTTGAATCGACTGGATTTGATTTTTTTCCGGAAAGATTGCCAAGTACCACCTCAGATATTCGCCGCTTCTCCTTATTTGCAGAAACGTGACACCAACGCGCCGCAATTGCGGTCGATATCACAACAGTTGATCCCAGAGCTGAAAGCTTGGATGTCTGATCATTTACCGGATTTCATGTTACCCTCGGGTTATCTGTTGATGGATGAATTTCCGAAAAACAGCAACGGTAAAATAGAGAAGACCAGTTTTCCCCGATTACTGGTGGCTGATCAGGGAGAATACATTGCTGCTCAGAATGACATTGAAGAGGCCATACAAAACATTTGGCAGAAATTGCTTAATCAGGACAAAGTCAGTGTTGAGGCTAATTTCTTCGAGTTAGGTGGAGACTCCATTCTGGCTATTCAGGCGGTGTCTCGTGCTGCTCGTCAGGGATGGCACTTTAGCGTTAAAGACGTGTTAAGCACTCAAACCATAAGGCGATTAGCCAAAGTGGTGAGGCTAGGATCCAATGTTGAAGCTGTACAGGAGGAGGTAAAAGGAGACCTGCCGTTGTTGCCTATTCAGCGAGCATTCTTTGACGATGAAACTGAACTGCACCAGTTTAATCAGTCAGTTTTATTAAATGCGCCTGAGCAGCTTACTTTTGAATTGCTCCACCAGATGATAGAACAGCTGTATCACCGACATGATGCTTTGCGCCTGATTTTTAGCAAGCGGGGTGAACAATGGCAAGCTGAACATCGGCCCTTATCTGAGCTGCAAATCTCAGCAGTTGTAGAGTTAAAAGAGTTGAACTCTTCAGACCCTCAAGAGATGCAGGACTATGCTAATCAGATCCAACAAAGTTTGGATCCGAAAGAGGGATTGTTAATGCGTGCGGCCCTTATTAAGGGAGCGAAAGGCGGCAATCGCTTGTTATTAGTGATTCATCACCTCGTCGTTGACGGGGTGTCATGGCGCATCCTGTTAGCTGATTTAGAACGCCTGTTTGCACAGCATCTAAAGGGAGCTACACTCGGTCTTGAAAGTAAAACCTCCTCATACCAACAGTGGGCGCAATTTTTAACTGACTATACTGCCAGCGGGATTCTCGATAATGAGAAACCTTTCTGGCAAAGCATTGTTCAGAGTAAGGGCGGAAGCTTTGTAGATTTTACCAAAGCAGAGAGCTTGCTTGGCCAGCGTACTGGTGAAATGAGCTTTTTTATGGATGTCATAACTACACAACAGTTGCTGACCCAATGCCATCATACCTATCGTACAAAAACCGATGAATTATTGCTGGCGGGTTTGTTGTTAGCCGTACATCGTTGTAGCGATAAAACCGAACTGCGGATTGATATTGAAGGACACGGTCGAGAGCATTTGACTGAGCGTTTAGATCTCAGTGATACAGTGGGCTGGTTTACTTCACTATTTCCTGTGTTACTTCAAATGGAAACTGGTCACTCAGAATACAAAAACGATCAACTACTCAAAGAACTACAGCTCAAAAATCTTGTATGCGGTGTTAAAGAACAACTGCAAGGAGTGCCCAATAAGGGTATAGGCTTTGGCTTACTCAAATATCTGGCAAATCCGCCGGAGTTTAGCCACTCGCCGAACAGCGAGCTTTTATTTAACTATTTAGGGCATTTTGATCAGGTGACAGACAGTGACAATTATTTTGTTGTTGCCCAAGAGTCATCTGGTGAAAATGTAAGTCGGGAACGCAGACCATCGCATGGACTTATGCTAAACGTCATGGTGCTTGACGGTTGTCTGAACTTTAGTCTGTCTTATGAGCAAAGTCGTTACGATGAAGTCAAATTGCGGGAATTGCAGCAACAGTACCAAATGGCTTTAAAGGACATTGCTAAACAATGTCTTAGCAGCAAGCCGAGGTTAACACCTGCTGATTTTGAGCTTTCCTCGATAAGCCAAACTGAGCTTGATGGCTGGCAGCGCAAGCGGGAAATTCATGATCTATACCCAGCTACTGGTATGCAGCAAGGTCTGCTGTTTGACAGCATGAAGGAACCTGGCAGTTATGTCACTCAAACTATCTTGGGGTTTGAACATTTAAATCTCGATTATTTTCGACAAGCATGGCAACAGGTCATCGTCCGCCACAGTGTATTGCGCACTAGTTTTGTGGGTATTGAAACTGGTAATACTCAACAATTGGTGCAGACTGAGGCGCAACTGTCCTGGCAGGTACAAGATCTATCTTCTTTGAGAAGTGAGAAGCAAGCTGCAGCCGTTGAAGCTGCTCGTATCAAAGACAAAATGAAAGGCTTTGATATCACTGAAGCGTGTCTAATGAGAGTGACTGTTCTCAAACTCGGTAGTGATACGGTGAAAGTGATTTGGTCTAACCATCACGCGTTAATGGATGGCTGGTGTTTGCCACTGGTATTTGGTGAGCTGAGCGAGTGTTACCGGGCTTTAATCGAGCAAGAAGCACCTGAGTTGACAGTTCCATATGCCTATCGTGATTATGTGGCTTGGTTGCAAATGCAGGATTGGGAAAAAGCCCGAAACTTTTGGCAAGAGCAGGTGAACAATATGGGCAATGCAGTGCAGATGCCTTTCCCTGCGAAAAAACACCCTAATCTTGAGTTAGGGACACAAGATTTAATTGAACGACAGTTGAGTTTCAACTCACATGAAACCGGGTTGTTAAAATCTCTGGCGCAAAGAAATAAAACCACAGTGAATGTCTTGCTTCAGGCAGCATGGGCCTTGTTATTGTCCCGTTATAATGGCGACTCACAGGCGGTATTTGGTTGTGTCACTTCTGGTCGCCCAGCAGGCCTTGCTGGAGTGGATAAGATGACGGGGCTGTTTATCAATACCCTGCCAGTGTGCATTGAATTGGATAATCACGCGAATGTGGCACAGTGGTTACAAAAAATCCATCAGCAGTGGATAGAGCGGGACAGTTTCAGCTACCTGCCGCTGCAGGAGATCCAGCAATTGTCGGATACTGGTCAGGCATTGTTTAACAGCCTGATTGTGTTTGAAAACTATCCGATTGATGAAGTGCTGGAAGAACGAGCATCAGAAGCTGGATTGGTAGTGAAGGACATTCAGTCCTTCGACGAAAGCAATTATGACATTACGTTGCAGGCCCATATGGCGGATACACTGAGTATTGGACTGCATGTGCAATCGCAGTGCATGGATGAGCGCGCAGTTGTGCAGATTGCAGGGCATCTGAAACAAGTGTTGCTCAGTCTCAGTGAGTCGGCAAACCGGTCTGTGAGTGATGTGCAAATGCTCAGCTCTGAGGAAGAGCATTATCTGGTGCATGAGTTAAATGAACAGGCGAATTTAATGCCACAACATAAACTCACGACAGAGCAAGCTCTACTGCACGAGTTGTTTGAAGGGCAGGCACAGAGTCTGGGTGAAAGCCCGGCCTTGGTGTTTGACGGTCAGGTGCTGAGTTACCGAGAAGTTAATGAACAGGCCAATCAGCTTGCCCGTTATCTTCAGGAGCAGGGCGTGGGCAATGAAACCCTGGTGGGAATTTACGTGCAGCGCTCGGCGCAAATGGTTATCGGACTGTTGGCTATCCTCAAAGCCGGGGGAGCTTATGTGCCTTTTGATGCCAAGCTACCTGGGCAGCGATTGGGCTTTATGCTGGAGGATACTCAGCTGAAGTACCTGTTAACCGATGAAGCGCTGCGAGCGAATGTGTTGGATTATGATTCTGTGCAGCTGATGTGTTTCGGACAGAATAGTCTACAGAGTGCGGTGCAGGCATACCCGAAAGTTAATCTACCTCGTCAGAGCACCCCATCTTCGTTGGCCTACGTGATATACACCTCAGGATCCACAGGTCAGGCCAAAGGCGTGATGGTAGAGCATGCGGGACTAGCCAATCTGGCGTTGTCATTGTCATCCCGTTTCGCTCTGTCAGCACAGAGCGAGATATTACAGCTGGCAGCGTTTGGTTTTGATGCGGCGACGTGGGATATCAGCATGGCGCTGTGCAGTGGTGCGACGTTGCACCTAATTCAGGAAGATAGGGTATTATCACCAGCGGGACTGGGACAGTACGTGAGAGAGCAAAGTATCACTTATTGTTTTGTGCCACCGGCCTTGTTGAGTTTGTTGGATGTTGCAGACTTTCAGACAGTGAAGACCATGACCATAGGGGGTGAAGCGGCATCACCAGAAGTAGCTCGTATTTGGGCCAAAGGACGGGCGTTGTACAACGCTTATGGACCGACGGAAAATACAGTGGTGGCGACGATTGACAGGATATACTCAGATACCCAACGGTTAAGCATTGGTAGACCGATAGACAATGTTAGCTGTTTTGTGTTGGATGAGCAGCAAAATCTGGTGCCGCCGGGAGGTCAGGGAGAGTTATGTCTGGGCGGCATAGGAGTGGCGCGAGGCTACCTGAACAGGCCACAGGAGAGTCAGAGGCAATTTATCGAGGAGCGAGGTCTTAGTGCTGGGCGTTTGTATCGCACAGGAGATGAGGTTCGCTACCTTGCTGATGGTCGTCTGGAGTTTATAGGGCGACTGGATGAGCAGGTTAAAATACGGGGAGTGAGAATAGAGCCGGGCGAAATAGAGTTCCACCTGATGGCGAGTGAGCTGGTGAGAGGTGCGGTGGTTATGGCCCGTGAATTTGAGGACCAAGCAAAGCGGTTGGTGGCCTGGGTGGTACCTGGCAGAAACTGGGAGTCGGGCAACTCGGAGCCGGGTTCGTTGATAGCGCTGCTGCGCAGTGATTTACACACCCGTGTTGCCGATTACATGGTGCCTTCGGTGTTTATTTGCATTGATGAAATTCCGTTGACTTCCAATGGCAAAGTGGATAAAAAAGCCTTGCCAGAGGTCAGTTTAACATCTCTGCCGCAGGAGTATGTTGCACCTGAGACGGACACCGAAATGAGGTTGACGGAGATATGGGCAGAGTTGTTAGAGCTGGACAAATCAGACATCAGTGTCACTGCTCACTTTTTTGAGTTGGGGGGTCACTCTTTGTTGGTCATGCAGCTTATTAATATGGTGAATGAAGCCTTTCAAGTTGACTACGAAATAAAAGATTTTTTGGCAGATGCCAATATTCGTATGCTCAGTAAGTCTATTAAACAGCATACCGAAATTGCTCAAATTGAACATGACCGTATATCAGATGATGTTGCAGAACTATCAGATGATGAAGTTAAGAGTATGCTTGAACAATTAGGCGGATAGGTATAGCGTGGTTTGTAAAACAGGGAGTATGATCTCAATAGCCAAATACACACATAAAATTTGATACATATCCCAATCAATAGTTGTGGGTGACTATTAACCTATTTGAGTCGTTAGAAAGTGACAGATTATCAAGGTGTTAACCGTGATAATCTGTTAAAAAAATTTAACAAATAAACCTATTAAGGATACAATGATAATGAAAGCTTTTTTCACAGTCATTTTTATAAGTATGTTGGGGATACAGGCCTGTTCTGAAATGCATCAGCAGGCTGATTCTGAATTTGTCCCTAAAAATAAACATAGAAGCTTCTCAGAAAAAAATGGCCCTGTAGTATTTGTAGATGAGGGCCATCACAATTTTCATACGATGGATGGTCGATACAAGCCATTTGCTCAAGTTTTAGTAAGTGATGGTTATCAAGTCAAACCGAGCAAAGGTAAGTTAACACTGGCACACTTAAAACACGCTGATATTTTAGTTGTGGCGAATGCGCTTGATGGCGACAGGCGTGATTGGCAACCGCCTTTTGGTGATGCATTTGATAGCCAGGAAATAGAAGCGGTTGAACAGTGGGTAAAACAAGGAGGAGCTCTATTTTTAGTTGCTGATCACACACCTTTCCCCAGAGCCATTGATAAACTTGCGTCTGGTTTTGGTTTCAAGTTCAGCGATGGGCACGTTGGTAACGCGATATTTAGCCGAGAAAACAATGGTCTTATGCCGCATTCCATTACATATGAAGTGCAAAAAGATGGAAAGGAAACCAAAATAGAAGATAATGTAGCCTTAAGTATGCAGCATTTCATCGAAACAGATTCGCAGGCGGCATCTGTCACCAAAGTTAGAACATTTGGAGGCTCCGCTTTTGAAATTCCGTCAGAAGCTGTGTCGCTTTTAACTCTTGGAGAGAGGGCTGTATCAATAACTCCAGCTATACCTTTTCAGGTAACTTCGAAGACACCTAGAATATCGGTCAATGGTTGGAGTCAGGGAGCGGTGTTAGAAGTTGGAAAAGGTCGTGTAGCGGTCTTTGCTGAAGCGATGGTGTTTTCATCCCAGATAGAAACCAAAACAGGTAAAAAATTCGGTTTTACTTCCAAAGGTGCGGAGCAAAACGAACAGTTTTTATTAAATGTAATGCATTGGTTGTCAGGCATTATTTGATTTGTATGTTCCAACGCCCCACAAAAACATGCTTACTTGGCAATGATCATTTTTTACGCGCTCTAAAAGTGCTTTGTTGCAACTTACCTCATCGTTATACTAAAGGAAGCATGTCGCATTTTATTGTCGATGTAATCAAAAAATATTTATAGGATTAGGTGTATAGTGGTAACAGTTGATAATTGGTGGGTAAAGTTCCATGAAAGTTCGAATCCGGACTTGACTTTGCTCTGTTTTCCTTACGCTGGAGGAAACCCTTTAGTTTATAAAGAGTGGCATAGATTTTTAGATAGCAGGATACAGGTATTAGTCGCCTTATTACCCGGCCGTTCTACCAGGTTAGCGGAACCATGTATAGACGATATGGATTTGCTTATAGATTATCTGGTAACGTCGTTAGATAAAGTTGTGGATGGCAAATATGCAATATTCGGTCATAGTTTAGGTTCAAGAGTTGCCCTTCAACTGTGCAAAAAGTTGTTTGAAGCTGGTCGTAATATTCCATTACACTTTTTCGCCTCTGGTAGCGGTGCTCCTCATAAGTCATATGAAAGAAAGCATATCCACAACTTACCAAAGGAGGAAATGATAAAGGAGCTGAAAGAAATGAATGGAACTCCGTCTGTGATCCTTGAAAATGCTGAACTTATGGGGTTGTTACTACCAATGCTTCGTGCCGACTTTAAACTTGCAGAAACTTTCAATTATTCCCCAAAAAATAAGCTGCCAATAAATTTATCTGTTTTTCATGGCGAGCAAGACGTTGACGTAAATAAGGAGCAGGCTATGGCCTGGTGCGAACTCTTCAAAGGAAACAGCAGGTTTATCGAGTTTGAGGGCAACCACTTTTTCGTAGAAAAAAATGCTAGGCAAGTGGCCTGCTACGTCAACGACGAACTAACTGCCGTATTGAGTGAGAATCGCAAAAAAATACACGATTCCACTCTAATGCTGAAATGAATATTCACTGATGTGCCCACTGACTGGAAATGGCAGTTTATTGCAGAGTTTTGTTAATAGTTTTGCCCGCGAACCTGCGTTGTCAATCTGTCTGTCAAACGTGAGAGAGGTCAGTTTATCTAAAACCTCAAAATTGGTGGCTTTCTACTGCAATTACAACCCCCAAAATTTTGAACCCAGGCTTTTTACTGAGCATGCTATTAGTTATCCCGAGCCAATTAAAGGAGCCGTGGCGAAACGACAAACGGAGTTTTTGGCTGGTCGGTTTTTAGCAAAAAAATGTTTAAGTAAACTCCGTTGTTATGATTTTGACGTGGCTATCGGAAGAAGTCGAAATCCTCTATGGCCCAAAGGACTAACTGGAACAATTACGCATGATAATGGATTAGCCATTTGTGTTATTGGTCACTTATCTGAATTTTCAGGGATTGGTTTAGATGTTGAAACTATATTAGCTGAGCAGGACGCAATATTAATCCAAAAAACAATAATGAATAAGGATGAAATACAATTATTGAAAAATAGTAGTTTAGAATTGGAAATAATCGTGAGTCTGGTTTTTTCAGTAAAAGAAAGTATTTTTAAAGCCTTGTTTCCATCAATTGGTTATTACTTCGATTTTGATGCTGTTGCCGTTGAAAATATAGATTTGAAACAGCGTAAATTGATGTGCCGGGTGACTAAACGTCTTTCTGATACTATTTCTAATGGGATGAGAATATCTGTTGACTTTGAAATACATAATTACCGAGTGATAAGTTTCGTTAGATTAGGGTGTGATTATTAAATTTAATCGCTGATTCTAAATCGATCTTCCACAATATCAAAATTGTGATTGTTATCGTATAATCCTAATTCTATTTAATTAAAATTTACAGTTTTTTTGAGGGGCCGCGTGGGAATGCAATTTATACACAGTTTAATACAAAAAATATCTCGAGATAAAAAATTAATAGGTAGCTTAAGTCGCCACATAACAGCAAAAGAAAAAAGAAAAGGAGAAAAAGTATTATCTAAAAAGCAAATTTACAAGTTTGCATCTCAACTTGCTGGTGATGTCCATGTAGGAAAACTTCAACCCGAAAATGAAAAAGCATATGTCGGTCTTTTTGCCACAATAAGACGTCAAATCATGGATAGTGAGCTGACAGAAGATGCTCGGGCTGAATTATTGGGATATTTGCGTCACTTGCTGAGGTTATTCAGACGCACCAAATCCTTTACTTCGGCGCATCAATCAACCGATGAAACGTCTGGGTATGACGCAATCATCTCTCATATTAAATTGGTAGCAGATCTATTGCTGGATGAGAGTAACGCCAGGTCACAGTTACCCCAACTCGATATTGTCACTGAAACCACAAATCTTAATTGGGCGAATTTAGCCGAGGAACTCTCCATTCCTGATCTAAGTGGCTTGGATAAAAGTAGTTATCCTGTTTATTTCATGGGAGGAACCGCTCGTGTACTGGCAAGAAAAGTCTTTGGTTACTCTATACCCACTGGCGAGTTGCCTCTGCATGACTTTGATTTCGTGGTTTCTGGAAATCAATCCGCCAACGACCTTTTAAAAACGTTTAAGGATTTCACCGTCGACCCAAAAGGTTTAAAGGTGCTCCACGGCTTGAAAAATGAAAAAATCAATGAGCACTTTTGTGATCTTGACTGCAGTTTCAACCAAGTTCTTGTTGGCGTAGACGCTAACGGTGAAAACAGAATTCATTATACCAAAGTAGCCAAAGAATCGTTGCAGTCAGGAATCAATAAGCCCATAAGTGAAACGAGGGAAACCTTCTATAAAACAAACTATTACCAACTTCCTCAGGCTCCTGATGTCCGAGTCTACTCTACCGCAATGGTTGAACGCTTATTTAAGTTTGTTGCAGAGAGAAAAGCTGTTGGCATGACAATGGAGAAGCATAATTTCGCATTGCCGCTAGGTCCTAGTCTGTTAAATACCGTACGTCGCTTTATATCTACCGATATTGAACAACAACCGCTGTTATTTTGGCGACTTGCTCGCATTTTGGAGCAAACACACAATATTAAAATCCTTAATTTTTTTGTAGATTTAGATTACGTTATCAATGAAAGACACCCCAACTATCATTTTAAAAAGGTGTCATCTGATCAAACAGAAAAAGCAAAATGGTTTCTATCTTTGCTAATCAGGTTAGCTATTCGGATGAATTCTGATTCTTCCGATCGCATACGCCAATTTTATCCAACCGTCCCGGATAAAAAAAGCAGAGAGCGATGCACGTTTCAGGTTCCCTATGACGAAAAGCCTGATGATGTATTCATTAACCAATTCAAGCAATGGCGACAAAATAGCCGTTTTCCTGAAATATAAGAATTGTAACGGTTTGACTTCAACGAGTGTTTCTATTGGTGCTCTGCCGCAAAAAGCTTAACACAAAAGGATTCACTCATAGTTTTAGTGTTGTTCAAATGGATGAAAGGGGTTATACCGGGATCCCCTCCAAATGTGAAACATATCTCTGTAGGCTTTGTATAGCAATGCCTACAGGGCATGATGTCAAATGAAATGGGGCAGTTACAATGACTTTTGTGTACTATTTGTACATTTAAGCGGCTAATTCCATATTAATTATTTCCGTTTCAATATTCCAATCGTCATCATTATCAGCCAAATCGTAAAAGCCATTTAATAGAATATGCTCCCACGAGGCCGGAGAAATAGATCTTAAATGCTTCAATTGGTTTTTGTTGTTTGTGTCAATACAATACTTTTTAAACGACGTCATGATCATCGAATTGTAATAGACAATACAATTAGCAAGTATATCTGCGCAACTATTCCAGACTGTCATTTCTTCTGGTGTTGTTCCTCGAAATTGATTACCACCCAAAGAAACCAAAGCTCTTTTCAATCCCTGAAACTGTTCTCCACGATTTAAAGATTCTTGAATAACCTGGCGTATCTGCTTGTCGTCTGCATAGTCCAATAAGTGTAAGCATTTAAATACGCGATTGTATTCTGCCAGCGCTAACATTGTAGAATTATGCTGTCGGAAGCTACAAAGCTTTTTAACCAATGTTGACTGCTGTACCGTCCGCATACCCAAAGATAGCATAATTTTTACAATATTCTTCCACTCAGCTCTGATCAGTTTCCAATTAATAGGTTTTATATGTGACAACGTTACTTCGTCAGCAATTCTCGGTGAAAAAAATAACAGATGTATAGCGGTCTACAGAAGGCTCAAAAATAAAGTCTTCGCACTAATTTCAATGAAATCACATTTTTTGAAAAATAATTGAACTTTTTGACATATCA
>Ga0316204_10003722_pt1 | contig 29557 bp, 26 predicted proteins | sample 6monrhotite_MG_2_FD_205661 | JGI IMG/M metagenome (GOLD analysis project Ga0316204, IMG submission 205661) | Microbial mat bacterial communities from mineral coupon in-situ incubated in ocean water Damariscotta River, Maine, United States -... | ecosystem: Environmental > Aquatic > Marine >...
AGGCGTTACTGTACACCCCTGCAAGGCAAGCATCAGTACCCAGAAGATGACAGAAAAATTAATGTATGGCTTCTGCATAAGCATCACTTCTCTCACTTTTCGCGTATCGCCCTGGTTGTAGTTTGATTAACTGTTGGTGACTTTTCCTGACCCACTCGTCATAAATACCATCAGCCGTGTATTTTAAATTAGCGGCGTGGATGTCAATGGCTTTTTCCTCAAAAGGAAATGCTTGTTCTTCAAGCAACAGAATATACTGTTCCAGTTCATCCGCAGACAGACCTTTCGGCCGCTGTGACTTCATTAAGGCACGCGCAAAGTCATTATAGATTTCAGCAATCTGATAAGTGGCCGCTGTTGTGATATCACTAACCTGGTAAGCCATGGCGCGTTCATAAGATTTGATCGCCTTTTTCATTAAGGCCTTTTTACGTTTCAAACTCTTCTTGAGTGGAATACGCAGGCGTGCCTTTTTGTAAGCCGTGATACGCGGTTTGGCCAGTATTAATGTCGCTTCGGCTGCAAGTGATCGCGTTCGCGCGGAACGTAACTTGCCGGCAGCATAATCCGCCTTAATGATTTCATTAAGCCAGTATCCCCAGCGTTTTGCGTCGCGATGTTTTTTATAATGTTCAGCCAGATGTAGGCGGGCTTCCATACTTTCGGGTAATTGTTTAGGAAACTCTTTTATATAACGTTTGTATAAAGCAATTGCCTTTTTAGATTCGCCGCCTTCCTGATAAAGGTTTGCTGCCTGCCAGATCATTTCTTGCCGATATTTTTTATCATTGGAACGCAGGGCCAGACTTTCCATTTCGCCTGCAGCTTTCAGACCTTGTCCTGACTGTGTATAAATCAGCGCCAGTTTTTCAGTAACACCGCCCTGGAGTTTATGTTTTGGATAATGTTTACGAAAGCGTTCCAATACCTGTGCAGCTCTTGGCCAGTCCTTCATTTGGATTAAAACGGCAGCTGCATCATATTCAGCAGTTACAACTAAAGGTGATGCAGGTACAACCTGTTTTACCCTGAGGAAGTGACCAACGGCTGCTAACAAGCCGCCCTTGCCACGTTCTTGTTCAGCCTGTTTATAAACACTGGCAGCAAGCCTGTCTTTGATAGCTTTAGTTTGCGTGCTTTGTTTTGGTAAGTACCCGAGTATTGTTTGATAGGCCTTTTCTGCTTGAGCATAGTTGCTGAGCTCAAATTGTGAATGTGCATATACTAGCCAGGTGGTTTTCTTTAAGGCAGCATTTTTAATATTCTTATTCAGGATTAACCGTTGGGCGACATTAGAGGCTTTTGCATATTGTTTTAATTGAAATAACTCTTCAGCGGTTTTAGATAACACAGCGGGAACGTGTTTATTATTGGGATAGGTGTCAGTGAACTTTAATGCGCTGGTGATTTTCTTTTCCTGCCAGGCGTTTCTTTCCGTTGCAGCGATCGTCCTGGCCGCCTGTACATAAGCGAGAAGGGCGGCATAGCCCGCTTCGGCACTCTTCTTGTGAGCAGGGTAATGGTAGGCTGTCTTTTCATATTCAGTGACGGCTTCATTAAAACGCTTGCCATCAAAAAGACATTCCGCCAGCAAAAAGTTCATGCCTGCGATACTGGGATCATCCGGGAACGATTTAATGTAAGTTGAGTACCATTGTGCAGCGGTTTGAAATATTTTCGGTTTTTTACTTTTACGTGCCGTAGCATGGTAATGGGTTGCCAGATCGCGTAAATGTGAAGCCAGTAGAGGTTTAACATCTTTACGCACGTCATCCGATTGCAGTTGCCAAAAATGACTTTGCACACCATACAAGGTAACGAATTTTTCCTTTGCCGGTAACACCAGGCTGGGAAATTTACCTTTCTTATATGCTTCAATCGCTTCCTGATGAAATTGTGGTGCAAGGTGACTATTCGGAAAACGATCCACAAAAGCTAAATAGGTGTTAGCGGCATCATGAATACGATCTTTGCTGAGATAAAGTTTTCCCAGATGGCGGTATATCAATGGTTCGTAGCTACGTGCACCCTGGTCCTTAAAATACGTGGCGAGACTTTCGCGGCCCTGTTGATGACTAAATGCAAGGCTAACAACACGCAAGGTATCATTGAGAAATTCTTTTTCGGGCCGTGTTAAGTCAGGCGCGGGACCATTAGCAAGCATTTTACCCTGCGTATATTTTCGATCTAATAGTTTGAAAAAGGCATTCAGGGCGTCGGTGTAACGATTCTCTTTAAAGTGGGCCCAGCCATATTTGTAAATGGATTTTTCAAAGTAAACAGATTCAGGATGATTGTCGACAACGGTGCGATAGGCTTTGCTGGCAGAATTGTAGTCTCGTAGAACAAAAAGTGTTTCACCCCGACGAAATTGTACTTCGTCAATAAAGATAAATTCAGGGAATCGTTTCGAGATACTGTTTAGCGCCATCATCGCACGATCAGGGTCACCATTTAATTCATAGGCGCGTGCTAACTGATATAAGACCATGCCATTTTTTTTGCTATCAGGATAGGTCGATAAATATGTTTGATAGAGTCTTATAGCAGCTTGTATTTGTGTCGAAGCGTGTTCAAGATTTTTTTTGTTTACATCTTCAAGCTCGCTGGTTTCTAGCTCGAGATCGGCAAGGCGACGCATAGCCTCGCTATACATGGGTTCTGTTGGGGTTAGCTCAAGAAAATCACGATATTGTTCGATGACGCGAGGTTCTTCCATGGGAGGAAGTTGTGTTTTGTCAAAATTGTAGTCTTGTGTTTTAAGATCGGCAATGGTGTTTTCTTTTTCACGGTTAGTACCGCAGGCATTCAGGCCCATCGCAAAGCAGATAAGTAAAGCAAGGTGCTGATGTTTCATGGTCCAGCCTGCTTGTCTTTCTGTAATTTATCATACAGTCGTGTTAGACCATATTTGGCGCGAATATGATAATTCTCCAATTGGCGTCGGCGTTGACGTAAGGTATTGACAGCAAGTTGTTGTAAAAAACGTGTTTGTTCGGCAGAGACTATATTGATTTGTTCTTGCAAGTGCTGCAATCGCGCAGATAGCCGCGCCAGGCGTGTTTGATAATTAGTAAAGGTGGAAGGTGCTTGTTGTTGCCAACTATTTTGAAGGGATGCCTTTGCGACCTCAGCCTTTTTGATGTTGCGATCAAGCTCGATTAGATTTCGTTTGAGTTGCCAATGGCGGGAGACAAATTCTGTGTCTACCTTCCAGGAGAGGAGACCTTTTAATATTCGAAACTTCTCCGCTTGTTCAGAATAATCTCCATGTCCTTGAAGACGTGTGAGTTTTGTTTCGATGCGGGTAAGACGCTTCAGAACACCACGCTCATCACCTTGCACAAGCGCAAAACCATTTTCAGTGGATTGTATCTCGTCTAGCTCCTGCGCAAGTTGATCACGTTTTACGATAAAGGCATTGAGATGTTCAGGACGCTTATCATCACGGATAGTAATTAACTTTTTCTGATAACCTTTTTCACGTTCGGTCAGCATTAAACGATATGAGGGCAACTGTGCTTGCCAGAATCGCAGGCGATGTTGTAAAAATAAAAGTTCACGATAACTCTGATAGGTGCTTTGAAATTGCTGTGATGCCAATAAGTTGCTGAGGTAGGGCGTACTAATGGAATCTGGTAATTGAGATTGCTCACGTAATTGTAGTGACTCATCATCCATTGAACGTGGTTTTAAGGCATCAAGTAATTCGCCTGTCTCTACGGCCCGCAATACATTGGCGAGTCGTGTCAGTTCATTATCATATGTGTTCACGGCCTCATTATAATAAGCTAACGCCGCTTGTTTTTTATCAAGTAACTCCAGAGTGTGAGGGATTGCAAGTAAGGCTTCCTGTACAGACGTATTGATGGTGTGTCGTTTACGCAACTCCATCCATGGTGTTAATGCTTCATTATAATTTTTATTAAGATGATGTGCCCAGCCAATACCTAATAACGCCTTATTGGAAAGTGGACCAGATTGTCGAATACGACCAAAGGCCTGAACCGCATTTTCCGGGGTTTGTGACTGTATGTGGGTATAGCCAAGTGCCAGGTTAGCACGGTCTCGCAGGGCACGAATTTCTTGCTCTGGTGCAGGCAAGCGACCAACGGTATCGAGCCATTGTTGACCTTGTTGACCTTGTTGTACTTGTTTGGCCTGACTTAGTGCAACACCAAGATTAAATTGTGAATAGGCTTTCCAGATCGGATCACCGGAAAAGTGTTGTAAGGTGTCAATGGCTTGCTGATGTTTTTGTTGCTTTAGTAAAATATTGGCGAGTAGATTCCAGCGTGAACCTTCATGATAAGAAGGTAAAGTATTTTTAATTTTTTCTAGTGCTTCAATGGCAGCATCATGATGACCACCGAGATATCGTAATTTCGCCAGGTAGAACCAGGTCTTGTCCTGTGTATACTGAGGTGCATTGTTGTCCAGGAGTTGTGTAAAAATGCCACTGGCTGAACGGTGCATGCCATAAGATAAATACAGGCTACCGAGTAATAACTCAGGTTCTGAGCCTTGATCCTGAATCGGTCGTTGTGCTTCGGCAACGGTGAGGTGAGTGATAGCCGAAAAATAATTTTCCTGATAAAAATGATACAGGGTTTCACCGTAGCGCAGATCATTTATGGATTGTGGTGTTATTTTAGATTCAGCAAGACTGCTGTTGGCTAGACTACAACATAGAAGAAAAACTACTGTCCTGAATAACAACGACATAGTGTTTTGAGGATTACTTTATTCCCAAACCTTGACACTAAAGTCAGGCTGTAACTTGGAATCATTATCGGTAATACGAAGTTCAATATATTGTGGGGCGCTGGTTTTATTGACGACTAATGTAGTGCCGCGACGATAATCCCGGTTGTGAGGTCCCTTGCCAGTAAAAAAGGCAATCATTTCATGTTTGCCAGTTGGTAAATTACCAATATGCAAACGCTGTACACCACCACGGTACAATGCTTTGGACTCACGCTCAGTGTAGAGATGACTTGCCACAAGCTTGTCATTAATTTTGACTTCAACAGAGTCCAGTGCGAAGAGTTTGCCAAGGTCCATGGAAAGAAAAATGGTGAATTGGGTATTGGCGGGGAAGAGGAGATCTTCTTCCAGAATGAACAGGTCGCGATTAAGCTCCAAGACTTCTTTTTTCAGGTCCTGTATTCGATTATCAAGCCCCTGTTGAGCGGATGTGTTATCCGCAGCATGAGCCAGAGGGAAGCTAAAGAGCGCCCACAGAAGAATAATAAAGGAAAAGTTCATTTTCATATCTGCATCCAATTGCGGTTGGTTGGCCTGCCTGAGATCCTGCGATGTAATATTTATTGTATTTGTTGCTGCCGCTTAATTTTTGCGGTCTATCAAGGCATCATCATACTATATTGCGGCGTTTATCATCAGTATTGACCCTGATCTTGATGTATAAATGTTAGATCAGTCACAAAATCTGATTCGCCCAAATGTCTTATCGATCATTTAGGGGGTGTAAGTCCCTGGCTGTAGTGGACCTTGCCTCTGTTATCTATCATCACGGCATCGATATCCGCCAATTGATTGACGAGTTGTAGGCCATCTTTTACGCCTAGAACAAATAGTGTTGTCGAAAGCGCATCAGTGGTCGTGGTTTCTGGACCGATGACCGTGACACTCCAGATGCCTTTGGCAGATTTACCTGTACGAGGGCTCAGAATGTGGTGATAGCGTTCACCATCTTGCTCAAAAAATCGCTCATAGTCCCCAGAAGTGGACACGGCAATATTACTCAGTGGCAATGCCATAACACTGCCCTGAGACTTGCGTGGATGGCGTACACCAATAACCCATGGGCGTCCCCGGCGATCACCGAGTAGGCGGCTATCACCACCAGCGCTAACACGACCATGTTGAATACCACAGTCCTTCAGTATGCGAATACTATTATCAACGGCATAACCCTTGGCAATACCACCAAGATCTAAACGCATGCGAGGCTTATTGAATTTGATAGTGAGAGCATTTTCGTCGAGCAGTATTTGACGATAATCAATGGTTGCCTGTTTTAGTTGATTTTCGCTAGGCCGTTTCTTTTCCCTGTAATTATAGAGATAACCCGCACTGGCAAAACTGATATCAAAGGCACCGCCTGAACGTTGAGAAAAGCCGAGTGATTTTTTTATCAGATTAAATAATTCAACAGGTGTCTTTACCGGTTGCTGGCTGGCGTCACGATTAATTTTGGCAAGTGCAGTGTCTTCACGAAAGGGACTCATTAATTTATTGATGCGGTGCATCTCAGACATGACTTGCTGGATGCATTGATCAGCGTGCTGTTTATTTGTGTCCCATATCTCCGCGGTGATAGCCGTGCCCATGATGGCTTCGGTTTTTTGATACCAGTCAGCAAACGCTGTACTCGAAGTCAGCAGCAGGGCAAAGGTGATTGGATATAATTGTAGGCGGCAGGACAAAGACATGTCTCACTTTGACATGAAATAAAATCAGCCACAAGACTGATGAGTCTGGACTGATTATTTCCGAGTCTTAAACGCCACTAGCTAACGTACCGTTGTACAAGGGTTGGAAGGCGGTGAGACTGTCTTGCAGAGCACTATTTCCTAAACCATGATTTGGAAAATAGTTAGTCGTTGAGAATAAATTTTGTTCACTATGCAATGCCATATAGTTAAGCACCACAGTTTCAACTAAAAGGTTAACATTGTTGGCACAAGGTGAAGACGTAGTAACAACGCTACCACCGGCACTGTAATAACCGATTTGTTGACGAGACGCATCAGTCAACAAGGGACGGCGTCTTGGGTCATAAACTAAGAAGAATGAACCCGCAGTACCAGAGTTATCACCTGTCCAGACGCCTTTACCACGTCCATTAGCTGAGTTATCGACTGAACCGTTACTAAATACAGAGCCATCACTGAAGACATAAATCATGATGGGTTTGCCAATACGTCTGGCATAGTCAAGACAAGCTCCAATGCAGCGTCCGGCGCGTAAGTCACGTAGTTCACCTGCAGCACGATCACCTGTGTGGTAATCATAACCACCCATGGTAATGGTGCCTGCACCAGCATAACCATTCACGGCAAGTTTCATAACAGCCGCTGTTTTTTGAAATTCGCGATCGCCATCGTACTCGGCACGAGTAAAAATTTTACCGCTGTCATCATTATTACCAGGCTTGGCCACAATGACATCATCTTCAGGGTCTAATGCTAGAGGATCGGCATAATTTTCTACGAGGGCAGCACTTTTAACGTATTCACACTCAACACGGTTTTTAACGGTTGTATCATTGTTTAAACCGGTGGAGATGCGACCCAGTTTAGCGTTACTAATGCGATAGATGGATTCCATGACATTGACCGTGTCAGCTGACTTGGGAAACATAGTGCTTAAGTCACCGGTATCCACTAAACCGGTTGCATCTGTTCTGCGGTCAACCTTGGTAGGGCGAGCTTCTGCATTTATCATCATGGCTGGAGACAAGGAATTGCCTCCAGAGTCGGTATTGCGTGAACCGATTAATTTTAATAGTTCACCATAGGCACCGGCTTTATGAATACCATACATTGGGTTATGCGGGTTGTTGCCAGTGTCATTATCAGAGCGCGCGGCAATTAATGCTCCATTGGTATTTGCCAAAGCACCTGGTGCACGTTCTTGAATGCCTCGTAAAAAACCACTGTCTTTATGGAATGCCAGACCGCAACTGGTATCGGTATAACTTAGCGTATCGTTAGGGTCATTCATGCTTGGTAGCATGTCACCGGGGATACCCATGCGACTATAACCGGCTGTACTTAAGGGGGAATCCAGCGGGCCGGCGGCCTGACCAACAAGAACATTACTACCAGCAATACTGGCGCCACCAGCGAGGTCAAAACAGATAAAAGGAATTTTGTTGCCGCCTGAAAAATTAATACCACAATTTGTTACAGCAGCTGTAACATCACTGGCTAAAGCATGTGCATCGCGCATACCACCCAGCAAGCCACCTAATAATGTGGGAGCCATTACCATACCAGCGCCTGTGAATATGCCCTGACGGATAAAGTCACGACGAGATACCGGCTTGGCATGATCCGGATACAACAAAGGTGCATCAGGATGTATGGGTTTACGTCGTTTAGCCATGTTCTGTTACCTCAAAAATCATTTCAGGATAATATTTATTGAATCAGCATTGCTGCATTGCCATAGGCGGCGGTACAAGCAGCTTTGGCAAGATTTTGTGTTCTATTCGTGCCGCAATTGCTTGCACACTCAGCCAGAGTATCAATCAGACTACGGAGTTCTGTTCTTATATCACTCAGTAGTGGCTGAGTTGCTAAGTCCGTACTGCCTACCAGTTTGGCAAGAATTGGGTCGATAATATTATCTTGTCTTGCTGTGTCATTATCAAAGGCGCTGTATGCCTCCCCAAAGTTAACACTCGGAAAGTAAGCGGCAGACGAAATGCTGCCATTGTCATCTACTAGTGCAGCGCAATAAGAACCAGCAAGTTGTGCAATACCAATCTGGTTGGCTGACAGGAAGGTGTTGATATCTTCAGTTGAGGGCATTTGTTGTCTAACTTTTGCATACGTTGTCGCTACATCGGTCTGTGTGACAGCAACTCCAGTCAGTGATGATAATGTTGTATTAATTTCTTCAAAGGTGCGTAGACCAATGTCAGAAACGTTTGCCAGATCGACCGGTGCAGAAGCTGTTGGTATGGCTTCGGTATAGGTTTTTGTATTACTACCCAAGACTTCGAAGCTGATAAAAAATTCATCATTGGCAACACCTCTGTCGGTTGAGATGATAGTACCAACAGAAGAGAGCAATTGCCCGGTATCAGAGTTATAACCATTGGCCGCACTCAGGCTGGTATCAATACTCGTGTAAGCCTGTCCAACGGCAGCTTCATTACCGTTAACGCCAACGCGCAGGCCTTTGATACTGATATTGTTGGGCGTGGCATTGGCGTCCAGAATAATAAAGGTTGGTTTATTAAACAGATAGCTGTAAGTATCAAACTGGCTGGCTTCAAAAAAGACATAACTATCAGCAATGCCGGTATGCTGGCTTACATTAAACAGCAAATAATATTTTTCACCAACGCCAGCCTGAAAATTTTGCGTGATTTGTGCTTGTGTTAAGGCACGGTTGTGAATGGCCACCATTCTGAGTTGACCCTTCCAGGGACGGGTATTGCCAGCTTCGTTACCCAGGATAAAGACATAACTATCATTCCAGCTATTCAGAGTATCGCTGGCATCAGCCGCGACAGAGTCTCCAGTATCAACACCGTTCACAAAAATGCGACGACCATTAACGGGGTCAAAATTTAACACGATGTGCTGCAGACTGGCTTGCAGGTCTTCATCGGCTGCATCTGTAATTAGCACCTGATCACCATTGGCATCAGTATCTGTTGAACGGTTGCGGAACTCAGCCTGATATTTGTTTTGCGACAAGGTGAAGTTGCGGTTTGTATTGCCAGCCGAATAACCGATGATGTTGGCATCATCTTGTGCAACATTGTTTGGAATGATCCAGCCTTCAACACTGTATTCGCCAGATGCCTGGATAAAGTCATAGAGTTTTTTACTAGGGGCGGTTGTTCCGAAAGCTCTGGCACTACTGTCTTTAAATTCAATACCATAACCACCGACCCAGGTAGTATTGCCACCTAATGACAAGTTGATGGCGGGTTCAATGCCGCTGGTATCGTAAGCAGTACTACCAATACCTGTCTTGAATTCATACAGTGCGATGAGATTAGCTTCATGACGTGAGCCACCGCTAGCGATGATACCGTCGGTGAGTTTTAGTACTTTACTGGCAACCAGTGAAGCATCAAATGATGCTGTTGGAATGTTACCCGCCATGGTGTTGATGGCAGCTAACATTTCGGCAGCATCGTTTGTGCAGGTGTCGCTCCAGCAATTATGAAATTCTGAATTCAAACGAACATGGAGTCTTGAATTTGTCGTGTTATTAAGATCGATTTTCGTTTTAACTTCTTCGTATGCCAGGGTTATATCACTTTGAGCAAAATAAGGTGCGCGAGGTGTAGATGAAGCCTCTGTATGACAATCCGCACAATGTTGTACTAGCAAGGTGTGTACGCCATTGAAGGCAGCAGAACTTGCTGGATAGTTTTTAGTATTACCAGGGTCTTTAATAGGTGGAGCTTTTAGAACAATTTTTTTACTGCTGACAGAGGCGTTTGTTCCCGCCCAGTTTTGAATCCACTTGGTAATATTGTCTGCACAGACCTGATTTACGGTTTCCCAGCAGTTATGGCCGGCACCGACCTTGGTGACAAAAGCAGAATCAGCCGCTGATGAAAAATTGGCATATTTAATTGCTTCACTGTAGGCGAGACTCAAATCATCGCTACGCGCAAATTTGGGGGATTGGCCGGAAGCATTATGACACTGGCCACAACGGTCAGCACGTTTGGCGTTGTCCCAAAAATTGAGTTTAAAACGCTGCTCATCTTCAGTTGAAGCACCAAGGCTAGAGCTGCCACTGGAGTTTGGAACAATATTGCCATTTGTCTCTGTGCCAGCACCGCCGCCACAAGCGGACAACACAATGCTGGTAGCAATAATAAACGAACCGAAAATAAATCGATTATGCGTTTTTCGTTCGTGTTTTTGTCTTGCCTCGATCATGCCTTAAATCTCCAGAGCCAAACTCTTTATTGTCCCTTGCAATAGACAGCAGAGTCAGCAAAGACCTGCTTCATTTTATATCCGTTGCCTTTGAAAGTGCTGACCATGGTGCTGATTTGTGTTCTGTCAGTACTGTCAACCGGTGGGCGTAGGCAAACCGCTTTAAATACTTTTTTCACCTGGCACTGGGCGAAAGCCTCGGTGTTTGCCAGTTCCTGTCCCATGGATTTAGCTCCACTACCAATACCCGTGCCTGCTCCCCAGCCAAGTAAATAGTTTGGGCCGGCACGCCAGTAATTAACCCAGCTGTCATCCGTTGTGATATAGCCAGGTTTAAAATTGTTCTCATTAATGAGATGTTTGCCCTGGACAGTGCCAGCTGTGTAACTGAGGCTGCCGTTGTCAGGAGTATCGTTGGTATAACTCCACTCATAGTAAGCATAAGCTCCAGCCAGTCCATCCATACCAGCGTGACAACCAAGACAATTATTCATATAGATGCGGCTATCACCACCGGGGCTACGTGAAACATCCTGACGTACTCGATCAGCAACACGCGTGATATCGTTGAACTGTTCAAGGTCATTACACAAATGGTTCATCATAGTGAAACGGAACATGGCGCGGTTTGTGCCATCAACAAAGAAGGCTCGCCCAGCAGCGCGTGTGGTAATAATTCCTGCGGTTGCTGAAGTATCAAGACCTGTGGTCTCAGACTGCGTGGTCTCAGTGAGAACCGTTTTTAAATTCAGACCATCATTTTCAAGTTGCTCATAATGAGCATTGCTAGAGTTTGAATATGTGGTGTTAACACCTGTTCCAGAACCAACATAAAGAATGTCTGCAGACAAAACGGTATTGAAGGGTTTGTCATCACGAATCATGCCGATGACGGTAGCAGTGTAATCATTTAAGGGTGCAAATTTATCCTGCTCTTCATTGGTCCAGGGAGTCACGAAATTTTTCAGTGTGACATTATAGAAATTATTATTTTCCATGGCGTACTTGGCAGCACTATCAGTATTATTACCGGTGTAGTAGGGGTTGCCACTATCACAGTTTGTATAGGGAGAATTATTGTTGCCATCAATCATTGCTTGCATACAACTTAGTACAGCATTGGTAGGTAATACACCGGTTAACCGGTCATGCATGCGTTTGGCTTGTTCGCGAGAGCCTGCCCAGGCAGCATTTGCACACGACAGCACAAGGACAAGGCTTATCGCCGTCTGTAGAGTCTTAGGTTGTCGCTTTAAAAATGTCATTTCGCTAATCCTGTGCAATTTTTCGTTTCGCGTAATCTTAAGTCTTGTCGTTTATATAAAATCTTTCAACTGCCATTTGTAGTCAAGTTTGAGATAGTGCTCACAATTCGACATGTTTTATTCTTCAAACACTTCTTTAGTTTCGGCATGTACGTGTCTGCACTGAAGTGAGTAACGGTATTTTACGTTAAATTTTTTCTAGCTGTGTGAAATGGTTCTCGTAATGCCGCATTTATCACTTGTTTGTGATAACAGTCACAGTTTGACGGAGAAAAACGCTAGTATTAAACGTGATAGTGTTTTAAGAGTGTAAAGTTAATCGACAAAACGGACCTGTACCTCAGTATTGCCGTGATGTTGTTCGCGCTTTAGTTAATTATACAAACATAGACATGGCAGTGGTATTTGCTGCCACGCTACAATTATGACTTGCAGGTTGAGATAAATATGAAAGGTAATTCTATATAAATATTATGATGCGAGTTTCGAGTTATACAGTTCTCTTTATTAAGGCAATGTTACTGATCTTTGCTCTGACCGCCTGTGGTGGTGGTGGCATAGGTGGTAGCGGCAGTACTGCTGATCCTGTGCAATTGGGTGATAATGGTATTGCCTACGTAAAGCGTACGGTACCTCGTGACGTAAATGGTAACCTGGTTCAGGAAGATGCGCGTCGCGCCTTTACCTTTAACGCCGGAGGTGATCTGTATTATCGAGATCACTCATCGCCAAGTGCAACAGAGACAAATTTAACTGGGGCCATTACAGGTGGTCTGGGCGATGTCCGTGATGTGGAAGCTTCTTATGATGGGACAAAATTAATTTTTGCCTTGCGCCTGCCTGATCTACCGAATACTCAACCAGAAGACCAGCCAAAGTGGAATATCTGGGAATACAACCTTGCATCGAGTCAGTTGCGCCGCATCATCACTGATAACACGCCAGCGGAAGAGGGGCAGGATGTCTCGCCGCATTACTTACCTGATGGACGTATTATTTTTGCATCCACTCGTCAGCGTGGTAGTACCGCTGTTTTACTCAATGAAGGCAAGTCGCTGTTCTCTCATCAGGAAGAAAACCGCCGCGAACATGCGCTTGCGCTGCATGTTATGGATGCGGATGGTAACAATATTAAACAGGTAACCTATAACCAAAGCCATGATCTGGATCCAGCAGTACTTTCGTCTGGAGAAATCGTTTTTAGCCGCTGGGACAATATGGGGGGCAGCAATGCCATACACTTATATAAGATGCGCCCGGATGGTACAGAGCTTTCACTATTATATGGTGCGCATAGTCATGCGACCGGTACGAATAACGGCACTATTCAGTTTTTAACTCCTCGGCAAATGTCGGATGGAAATATCCTGTCTTTGGTGCGGAATTTTACCGGCTCCTTTTCCGGTGGAGATATCGTTTCCATCGACACAGATACTTACGTCGATAATACAGCGGGTGTTGCAGCATTTAGCACACTGACAGGACCAGCGCAGACTTCAATGACTGGGGCACAAATAAGTACTGATGGCACACCTACCCTGGCCGGTCGTTTGGCATCTTTTTATCCGTTAGATGACGGCACCAATCGTGCGCTTGTCACCTGGGCACCATGTCGCTTATTGGAAAATGATATTATCGTTGCCTGTACTTCTGAACGCCTGGCTGCTCAGACAGTTGTCGAGGCTGAACCTTTCTATGGAGTCTACGTCCAGGATTTGAGTGGCGGTAATCGTTTACCGATTGTTCTGCCTGTCAGCGGTCAATATATTGATGAAGTCATTGCAGTAAATAAACGTACAACGCCACCGGTCCTATTTGATAAAACAGTAACAGAAGATAAAAAGTTTGATAGCACCTTAGTGGCGGCCAGTACCGGCATTATGCACATCAAAAGTGTTTATGACTTTGATGGTATGTTTTCAAATTTAGGAACCGCAGCGACGGGCATAAACGGTGTTGCAGATTTTGCCGATCCTGCCAAGGCAACGGCCGATCAGCGCCCAGCGCGTTATTTACGTATCGTGAAAGCGGTGTCGATGCCAGATCGAAATATCAAAACTTTTCGCGGCACGGCCTTTGGACGTAGTGCAGCTCAGTTGATGCGGGAGATTATTGGTTATGTGCCAGTGGAACCCGATGGCTCTGTAAAATTTAAAGTTCCTGCCAATGTAGCCTTTACCATCGAAGTATTGGATAAAAATGCCCGTCGTATCGGTGGGCGTCACCAAAACTGGTTGCAGGTAAAACCGGGTGAAGTGGTTACCTGTAATGGTTGTCACACACACACAAATAATACCAAGTCGCATGGTCGTCCTGATGCTAGTAATGCTATTAACACGGGTTTTACCGGCATTACAGGTGATAGTTTCACAAGAACAGAGGCGGCACTGTGGGCTGAAGAGAATGAAACGATGGCAGAGACTCGGACTCGTCATAGTTGTTTGACGGACTGTGCTGTGATGACTCCTAGCCTAAATGTTACGTATACAGATGTATGGACTGAACCTGCTGCTGCAGGTAGTAGAGCCAAAGATTTACCTGTCGATAACATGGACTATGATGATATTCGAACCATTTTCACTGCGGCGATGGGGACATTTACGAGCCCTGATAACTCTACAAATAATGCGTGCGAGACTACCTGGACAGAAAGATGTCGCGTGATAATCAATTATCCTACGCACATTCAGCAAGTCTGGGATCTGGTTCGCGCTGATGGTATAGATGCTGGTGCCGATGCAGATACGTGTATTAGTTGCCATAGCACGCTTGGAAATACACAGGTACCCGCCGGGAACACTCAGCTGGATCTGACAAATACCACTTCGGATCAAAATGCTGATCACCTTACCTCATATCGTGAAATGTTTTTTACAGACCTTGAGGAAGAGTTTAATGGTATGGCAGTTGTTGACCGTCAGGTCGTCGGTGTTGATGCTGACGGTAATCCAACCATAACAACATTTAATATTGGTCCTGCTATGAATACGGCAGGAGCGAATTCCAATACGACCTTTTTCAATTTGTTTGCGGCGGGTGGTACTCACGAAGGCCGCTTATCGGCAGCAGAGTTACGTTTAATTTCAGAATGGCTCGATATCGGTGCACAGTACTACAATAATCCGTTTGACGCGCCATAGCTCAATTTAATTGTTCAAGCTAAACCTCTTCCAGCAGGTAGTAATTTAGCTAGGCCAAACGGTATGATACGCAGACGGGATTTTTTAAAGTCTGATAATAACGATAAAGTTTGGCGGTGTTCGTTTATGCCGGTTATAGGCAAATCATATTTTCTGTTCGTATTAATGCTGATGACGTGGCTATTGCCTGTCATGGATATTCGTGCAGCTGAAGAACCACAATCTCTTGAAGTCATTGATCCCTACCTTGAAATGCACACAGGACCGGGAGAAGGTTATCCTGTCTTTCACGTAATTGAACGGGGTCAAAAATTTGAGGTGATAAAGCGACGTACGGATTGGTTTAAAGTGCGAGTTAAGAAAGATAAGATTGGCTGGGTAGACAGAGCACAGATGCAGCAAACCCTGACAGCATCAGGTGAAAGAACCAAACTTAAAAAGCTATCTGCTGGTGATTATTCTGGAAGATCCTGGGAAGCAGGTTTGCTGGGCGGAGATTTTAAAGGTGCCAGGGTGATGACGGTTTATACTGGATATTATTTTACGGAAAATTTTTCTACAGAGTTATCCCTATCGCAAATAATAGGCGGGTTTTCCAGCAGTACCTTCGTTAATGTTGGTTTGATGTTAGAGCCGTTTCCTGAGTGGCCAGTTTCACCTTTTTTTACACTTGGAACAGGTATTATTGAAACACGCTCTCGTTCGAGCCTGGTACAGTCGAGGGATCGGACTGACAGTTCATCTCATGTAGGCATAGGCGCACGGATGTATTTTACCAAGCGGTTTTTAATACGTTTTGAGGTTAAGGACTATGTCCTTTTTTCCAGTGACAATGACAATGAGGAAATAACCGAATGGAAAGTCGGGTTTGGCGTGTTCTTTTGAGTAAGACTCTCTATATTATTATCGGGTTCGCATTTTTCATGCCGAGCATAAGTTTTGCTGTGGAGGTGTTAAAACCACAGGAGTCATCTGTCATTCAACCAGAAGTTAAACGTAATGAATTCAAAGAATCAAAAATTGATACTGAAAATTTTGAACTTGGGTTTTATACAGGCTTTATGAGCGTTGAGGATTTTGGTACAAATACAGTCTATGGCTTGCGATTGGCCTATCATATTACAGAAGACATTTTTGTTGAAGCCGCATATGGAACAACAACAGCAGACCGAACCAGTTTTGAACGTTTGAACAATGTTAGCTTGATCACTGATGCGCAGCGTGAACTGACGTATTACAATGTTTCCTTTGGTTATAACCTGTTTATGGGTGAAGTGTTTTTTGGGCGAAGTACGGCCTTTAATACGGCACTCTATATAATTGCAGGTGGTGGCAGTACTGAATTTGCTGGAGACGATCGTTTTACCATGAACTATGGAATGGGTTATCGCTTTCTTTCTTCGGATTGGTTGGCGATGCACCTGGACGTGCGCGATCATGTTTTTGATATTGATTTGTTAGGCCAGACCAAGACAGCGCATAACTTTGAATTGACAATTGGTGCAACTATTTTTTTCTAGCGAGAGGTGTCTATGAAGCAGATATGGAAGCAGCCGTTATTGGTGACGATAGTAGTGATGCTCGCAATGGGTATGAATGCACATGCCGCGCAAGTACTCTCGGGTAAGGCGACAGATTTTACACTCAAGAGTCGGAGTGGAAAGAATATTAAACTCAGTGAGCTTCGTGGTCAGGTTGTCATGATTAACTTCTGGGCTTCATGGTGTGGTCCTTGTCGTCAGGAAATGCCTTTGTTGGAAGCATTATACAAAAAATATCATGGCCTGGGTTTTACGCTCCTTGGAGTAAATGTTGAACAGGATTCCAGTAAAGCCAATGCATATTTACGTGATGTGAGTGTTAGTTTTCCAATTCTTTATGACACAAAAAATAGCGTTAGCAAAACCTATAATATTTCTGCTATGCCTAGCACGGTAATGGTCGATCGCGATGGCAATATGCGTTATCTACACCATGGTTATAAACCAGGTTATGAGAAAGAATATGAAAAACAGATTAAAGCATTAATACGTGAGTAGCCTGCAAATGCGTTATCTTACTTTACTTGTGATAGTTTTTTTTCTCGGAGCATGTTCCAGTATTGAACCGTGGGTAAAACCTTACGAGCGAGCCAATCTTGCAGATCCGATAATGAGTTTTAGTCGGGATCCGGTTTCATCATCTTACGTTAGTCACGTCTATGAGGCACGAGAAGGTGGACGCGGTGCTGAGGGTGAATCAGGCGGTGGTTGTGGTTGCAACTAGGCATATTATTTTAGTCACTGTAGTGTTTTTTTTCCCATGGAAGGTATTTGCTGCGGTGTTACCTGAAGACCGTGCTGATGTTTTATTTCATTCCTATGAAGGTGGAGGTGTTGAAATCTCCGGGCCTTCTGTACTGGTAAGAAAACAATCCAGCACGAACACTTCGATTGTAGCCAATTACTATGTCGATATGGTGACCAGTGCTTCCATTGATGTTGTTACTACGGCGAGCAAATATGAAGAAGAGCGCGAGGAAAAATCAATAGGGATCGACTATTTGCATGGTAAGAGCAAAATGAGTCTTTCTTATAAAATGAGTGATGAAAATGATTTTGATGCCAAGTCCGCGCATTTTAACATTAGTCAGGATATGTTTGGTGATTTAACGACGGTGACACTAGGTTATTCTCGAGGTTGGGATGTTGTTGGTAAGCGTAATGATACGACATTTGCTTTTGACACAAATCGGCAAAGTTATCGAATTGGACTGAGTCAAGTCTTAACTAAAAATCTGATAACAGGTATTTCTTTTGACACAATTACGGATGAAGGCTATTTGAATAATCCTTATCGAACTGTTCGTTACATTGATGGCGGTGTATCACGAGGATACAGTTATCAGGCCGAGGTTTATCCGAATACGCGTACCAGTACGGCATTGGCGTTTAGAGCAAAATATTTTTTACCGTATCGTGCCGCCGTGCATGGTGAAGTCCGCGTCTATCAAGATGACTGGGGTATTACCGCGCAGGATTTCGAAGTTGGATATACTCATCCATTAGGTGAACACTGGATCTTTGATGCTCGCGTACGCGCCTATAGCCAGACCAAAGCAGATTTCTATAGCGACCTGTTTCCAGGACAAAACGCACAGAATTTTCTCGCACGAGACAAAGAGCTCAGTACCTTCACGACAATGACGTTGGGCGCTAGCGTCAGTTATGAATTTTTGAAAGGTGGCTGGAGCTTCATCGACAGGGCCAGTGTTAATTTTGCCTATGATCTTATTCAATTTGATTACAGTGATTTCAGAGACTTACGTACTGTTGGTACGGTTGGCGAAGAACCACTGTATAGCTATTCAGCTAATGTAATACAGTTTTTTGTATCAATTTGGTATTAATTTACTATGATCTTCCAGACTTCTGGACTTGCCTATCTAACAATTTGAATTAATAATATTGAAGTGGAGTTAATCTATGGGGTCATGAGGGGATTTGGCATGGAATTGAAGCTAAGATCACAAGAAAGACCAACAACTGATACTGCCAGGCAATATCAGACCAACGCGCTTGGAATTACGCAAGCAAACATCAAAAGTAGAGCTCGAGCAACGGCATTTGATCAATGGATGGTCAGAAAAATGCTGAGTGCGATTGGTGATCCGGCAATCTGTATTGTACTTTGGGATGGTACAGAGTTGACAACTTCTTCTGCACCCACATCCGTTTTAACGATTCACGACAGGCAAGCACTATTGATGCTTTTACTTGACCCTGAATATTATTTTGGTGATTTATACAGTTCTGGTCGAGTGGAAGTATTGGGTGACTCCACCGAATTTCTTGAAACGGTGTATCTGGCGATACAGAAATGTGCCAGTAAGAGTGGTTGGCATAAATTAATGGCCTGGCGACATCATCCCCGAACGAATACATTGCGAGGTTCTCACGGTAATGTTACTCATCACTATGACCTTAGTAATGATTTTTACAAACTCTGGCTCGATAACGAAGTGATGCAATATACCTGTGCCTATTTTCCGCAAGAGGACCTATCGTTGGAGCAGGCTCAGCTAGCCAAACTGCATCATGTTTGTCGCAAATTACAATTAAAACCCGGTGATACTGTTGTAGAAGCAGGTTGCGGATGGGGTGGGCTGGCTCGCTTTATGGCAAAGCATTATGGTGCAAAGGTCAAAGCCTATAACATATCGCATGAGCAGCTAGTGTTTGCCCGTAGCAAGGCGCTTGAACAAGGTCTGGCTGATCAGGTTGAATACCTTGAAGATGATTACCGAAATATGCAGGGAACCTATGATGTATTTGTCTCTGTAGGCATGCTCGAACATGTCGGAGTACAACATTTTCGCCGTCTGGGTGACGTGGTTGATCGTGTTTTAAAAGATGATGGTCGTGGTTTGGTGCATTCAATTGGACGTAATTCACCAGGCTTAATGAACTCATGGATTGAAAAACGCATTTTCCCTGGCGCTTATCCACCTTCATTGCAGGAAATGATGGATATCTTTGAACCGCATGACTTTTCAGTGCAGGATGTTGAAAATTTACGCCTGCATTATTCAAAAACACTCGAATACTGGTTAGAAAACTTTGAAAAACATTCTGACAGTATTCGTTATCAATTTGATGAGGCTTTTGTCAGGGCTTGGCGCCTGTATTTAGCCGGTTCTATCGCTGCTTTTAATACCGGTGAGCTGCAATTGTTTCAGGTTGTATTTAATCGAGCGCTCTCAAATGATTTGCCTTGGTCTCGCTCTCATCTCTATCAATAGTTTGAGGTAGATATGCCTTATCGTGATGTCTTGATTGTAGGAGGAGGTCCTGCCGGCTCGACATTGGCATGGGCATTACGGCAACAAGGTAGAAGTGTTGCTATTATCGATAAGGAACAATTCCCACGAGACAAAGTCTGTGCCGGTTGGATTACCCCGGCAGTTTTGCAATCACTTCAATTTGATACTGATGAATACTCACAAGAAAATATTCTTCAGCCAATACACGGTTTTCGCATGGGCCGAATATCCGGAAATAGTAATGATATTAATTATCCTGACGGCCCAGTGAGTTATTCTATTCGGCGGTGTGAATTTGACCATTACCTCTTGCAAAGAAGTGATGCTGATGTTTACCCTGAAACAAAATTCGAAACGGCATCTTATGCAAATGGCCTGTGGACGGTGAACGAGTCTTTTTCTACACCATTATTAGTCGGTGCGGGGGGACATTTTTGTCCTGTTGCAAGACAACTAGGGGCAAAACTGGGAAAAGCAGAAGTTGCGGTTTCTGCACAGGAAATTGAATTTCTGATGACAGAAAAACAACAGCGTGAATGTCAGGTAGCATCGGATAAACCGGAAATATTTTTTTGTGATGATTTAAAAGGTTATGGCTGGGTTGTGCGCAAAGGGTCGTATTTGAATATTGGATTGGGTCGTGAAGACAATGCGTATCTTGGAGAACATGTGAGTTCTTTTTGTGAAAAATTAAGGAAACTACATCGTATTCCAGATGACATACCAGAGAAATTCCGTGGTCATGCGTATTTACAGTATCCGCATGCAAAACGTAAATTGTTTGATGATGGTGTGTTGCTGATTGGCGATGCTGCGGGCCTTGCTTATTTGAGAAGTGGAGAGGGTATCCGTCCGGCAATTGAGTCAGCACTGTTGGCGGCGCAGGTTATTCGTAATAGCGGCTGCAATTACGATAAAGACATTTTGTCATCATATCAGGATCAACTAGAAGCCCAATTTGGGCAACGTATAGCAGCGACTAATGTTAATCCAATGTTAACAGCGGTACAGGTCTCTCTCGGTAAATTATTGCTGGATACCTGTTGGTTTGATCGATATGTGGTTTTAAATCACTGGTTTTTACACCAGCAACAGCCACCAGTGACATTAGATAAAAACCTTCATTGATCAGGCGGCATGTTGCTGACGGAAAGAAAGTCCTCGGTTTCGGTATAACATGGCGCGTTGTTTCTCATCGTGTTTAGATAAAAATTTAAAAAGTAATGTGCATGCCTGCGGTGTTAGTGTTGATTCCAGAGACATGGCCTGTTCCAAAAGTTTAATACCATTCGAGTCGCCACGACGCAAGAGAATACGACCATAAGCAAACAGTCCTTTCGAGTGTTGCGAATCTTTTTGTAATAGTGCCTTGTATAAAGGTATAGCCGCAGTTTCATTATGCAGTTTCTCAGTAAGACGTGCCTGTTTCCAGAGTTCGTCAGCAGTGAGGAGGCGGTTAATTGACTGCTTGTCGAGTTTCGACAAGACCGCCTGTTTTTGACTACGTTTTTGTTGTACTTTTTTCCAGTCTGCAAGATTACGGCTGACCCACAGTTTATCCATGAAGTCGATCATCTTTTTCTCGCCATTGCCAAGCAGCTCATGCGAAGCATTTTTGATCAGTACTATCGGTGTCTGGAGATCATCGTAACCAATATTTTCCATACGTTTTTTCAGGGGCAGGCTTTGTGTGATGCCGTCGTAATCTGCTTTAAAAACCTCGTGTAGTAAGGCATTGGTTTTATTCCCAGCCAAAGCACGCCGCATAACACTGCTCATACGAGTATGAGGTAGAGATTTCTGTGGCGGTTCTTTCTGTAATCGTTTTACGACATCAGGCCAATAACGTTTTTTTAGAAACTGTTTGCAAGCCGTTGAGGTCAACATGGTTTCAAGTAATTCAGCACCGCTATAAATTTCCAGACTGTAGCGATCTGCTTCCAGTTCGTCCCATTGGGTGGCAAACACAGAAATCGATGTGTATACCGGCTGATACAGTCTGAAAAATAATCGTAATGGCAGGCTCATCAATGACCGCTCTTTATCAAAATACTGACGGTATTGTTTGAATGCCTGTTGTGATTTTTTTAGCTGATGCACCCAGCGACTATAGGGTGAGGCATGCTGGCCAATTTGACCGGCGAGTAAGCAACTAAAATGTTTTGTTGATAGGCATTGTAGAACAGGCATACCGATGCACAAAGTTGGAGTCGACCAGAAAGGCAGGCCAAAACGGGGCGTATCGCTGACGCATAATTCGTAACGTTCGGTGATGGTAATACGGGCAACAGGTTTTACTTGAAAGTGTTCATGCAATTTTTGTAGCAGAGCCTGCAAGCCAGGGAAACTGTCAGGTTTTACTAGCAGCCCTTGTGGTAGTGGCAGTCTCATGCGTAATAATGTCCAGCTGAGAATACCCGTGTAAAGACACACAAGTCCCGAGACGGCCATGAAAAAGATATTTTGTATGCTGGCCTCTGTCGATATAGCGGTTATCTGGTTTATTAGGCTAAATAAACTGATAACCATCAAGAGCGGAATGCTTAGCAAGAAAACAAAACTGATAGATGCCAGAGCGGATAAACCGAGCAAATAGGCGCGGGGAAATTTTTCGGCAATCGGGGCCAGCCAGCAAAGTAATTTTGCGGCAGAAAAGGGGTTGGCTGAGCGGTAGGACATGGGTCACACTCCTGTGATATTACGTTTCCTGACGAACCCACCATATCGAACAGAGGGATTATGACCGCGACAATCTTCACAAATTGCTTATTTGATGATCAAAAATGCCTTCACATTTTCCTGTAATGAGACACGGTTATCGTATTTTGGCAGTTGGGCTTGTCACGGCTCTAATACTCGTCCTGAGCGCATGTCAGCAGGATATTGTGGGTGACAAGGCACTCATTCATCAGCGTCTACAGCAAATGGTGAAATCGGCTGAAAACAGGAAAATGTCAGAGTTCCTCGAGGGAATTCATGCTGATTTTCTGGGCCAGGGATCACTGAGAAAGGCCAACCTGGCAGGCCTTATGCTGCTGCATTTTCGGCAACATAAATCCATTTCAGTCAGCCTTTCTGAGATGGAAATTCAGCTTGAAATGCCCACAGCCACCGTGAGATTTACTGCACAATTGTATGGACAGGCAGGCTGGTTGGGACATGGAAGACGTCTGGGAATTCAAAGTCGCTGGCGAAAGATGGATGATGAGTGGCAAATGGAGCGCGCCCGTTGGCAGGTTTTGAATTAACGGTTTAGGTTACGGTTATCAATGGTGCGGGTATGGACCGGGAAAACCCCATTTTTTCTATCTTCAAAAAACAGATCCAGTGTCATCTGAATCGTGCCAAAGGCGAGTTCTTTCCAGGGAATTTGAGACTCCTTAAAAAGCTCCACTTCCAGACTCTCGATGCCTGGGGCAAATTTCAGATCATTTAATTGAGCACGAAACATGATATAGACCTGATTAACGTGCGGCAGACTAATAATGGTGTACAGATTATCAATGCTGAGATTGGTATTGGCCTCTTCCAGAGATTCGCGTTCGGCAGCTTGCTCCAGGGTCTCATCATTTTCCATAAAACCGGCAGGCAGGGTCCACAGCCCATAGCGGGGTTCAATGGCGCGTTTGCAGAGGAGTATTTTGTCTTCCCAAACGGGTAGGCAGCCAGCGATGATCTTGGGGTTGTGGTAGTGAATGGTTTCGCAGTGCTCGCAAATATGTCGTGGGCGGTTGTCACCTTCCGGCGTACGATGCTCGACGGGTTTGCCGCATTGGCTGCAAAACTTCATGACAATGCTATTTTTTGCCACCTGCCGCGCTAAAACCTTCTGGCAACTGGCCAAGATCGCCTTCACTAAATAAAAATCCCACCATATGTTGCTCGATTACTGCGATATTGCTTGGGTCAGCAGTACTGAGCTGATTTTCATTGATTATACTGGTGAGACGTTGCAACCACTGATTCCAGCCTTCGTTTGAAATGTTCTCGAAGATTCGCTGTCCTAAATCCCCTGGATAAGGAGGGGTTTCCAGTGCAGCTGATTCCGCTTTTAATACCTGACAAAAAACTGTGTGTGCCATCTTTGTGTATACTCCTGAAATCATCACGCGCCAATCGGTGGCGAGTGTGTTAAAATCTGTACTAGTTTACTAGGTTATTATCCCGCTTTTTACGAGAGCGGACAAGCATAGCGAGGCAGGAGAAAAAAGGCCATGAGTGAAGCAGTATTCTCAACAGAAATTATCGATTCTGAAATCAAAATGAGCCCCAGTGCCGCAGAGCAAATGAAGGGCCTGATGCAAAATGCCGAAGACGGCATTGAAGGCATTCGCGTTTTTGTCAGTGGCGGCGGTTGTGGCGGTATGACCTATGGCATGACCTATACCGATACCATCCAGACTTACGATAAAATGATACAAGGCGACGGTTATAAAATTATGGTCGATGCTGTCGCTCTGAGTTATCTCAAAGGTAGTGACATTGATTTTGTCGACAATGGAGTGAATGCATCCTTTGTCTTCAATAATGTCTTCAAGAGTGTCGGTGGTTCCGGTGGCTGCGGCGGCTGCGGTAGCAGTGGCGGCGGCGGTGGTTGTGCGTAACTCGCACCACATCACTTTTATACTATAGATATGATCTCCCGGGGTGCTGTCAGTTCATCACTGGCGGTACCCCGTCTTTTGTTAATCGCCCCTCACGGCAGTTATCGTACCAGCGCGTTTATGAACGCAGCACAGCAAATGGGTGTGGATGTGCTTCTGGCATCAGAGGGCAAGCACTCGGTCATTAGCGATTATGCTGAAGGCTTGCATATCAATTTTCAGGAACCTGCCACCACACTTAAGCAAATTTTATCTGCTGCCAGGCAGCGACCCTTTGCCGCCATTCTGGGTACTGATGACAGCACAACAACACTGGCGGCTATCGCATCAGAACAACTTGGTCTGCCGCATAACGACAAAAAATCAGTGGAGTTAACACAGCGCAAAGATTTGGCGAGAGCCTGTTTACAGCAACATAAAGTACCGGCACCGCGTTATCAGCGTCTTGATTTGCAAGAGAAGATTAGACCTCAGGTAAAAGACTTTTCATTTCCAGCCGTGGTTAAGCCGGTTGCGCTGTCAGGTAGTCGCGGTGTCATTCGGGTAAATACGATGTCAGAACTTGAACAGGCCTGTTTGCGGATTGATAAAATCCTGCAAACAGAGTTGTCCCTGGATGAGGAAAGTCGCCACTTTATTTTATTGGAGGAATACGTATCAGGCAGTGAAGTCGCCGTAGAAGGTTTACTCATAAACGGTAAGCTACAGTTACTCACCATCTTTGATAAACCAGAGCCGATGGAAGGTCCTTTTTTTGAAGAGACTTATTATATATCACCATCACGGCTACCCATTTCAATTCAAGATGATGTGCAAGCCACAATACAAGCTGCCTGCCATGCGTATGGTTTACGCGAAGGCCCGGTGCATGCTGAGTGCCGTATTAATGACAAAGGGATATGGGTTCTCGAAGTTGCAGCGCGTACGATTGGCGGTATGTGTGGACATTTATTATCGCACGGCATTGGGCAGAATCTGGAAACCCTGGTAATACAACATGCCTTAAATATTCCGATAAAAATTAACAAAGATAAAGGTGCTGCTGGTGTATTAATGATCCCAATTCCGAAAGCCGGTGTTTTAAAACGTGTAGAAGGTATTCTTAAAGCACAGGCAGTTGAAGGTATTGATGAAGTGAATATTCAGATTTCGTCAGGTCACCGAATACAGACATTACCAGAAGCCAGCAGTTATCTTGGATTTATTTTTGCATATGCGGACACTCCTGAGCAGGTTGAATCTGCTTTACGAGAGGCGCATGCCTGTTTAAATATTGTCATTGATCCATTTTTACCGATTAGCGTACAACCACTTAAGAGTAATGCCAATGAATAAGCCCATTCAGGAATCGACGAACCAGTATCAACTTCAACCAACGCTATTACAGGAACAAATGGAGGATGGCACTACTCGCTGTCATTTATGTTTATGGCGTTGCAAGCTAAAACATGGTCAGCGGGGTTTTTGTCAGGCGCATGTGAATCGCAATGGGACCTTATATAACCTCTCTTATGGCATTTTGTCTGCCATCGATATTGGTGCGATTGAAGATAAGCCGGTTAAACATTATCGACCGGGCACGCAAATCATGTCTGTTGGAAGCTATGGTTGCAACTTTCGATGTCGCGGTTGTCATAACCTGGAAATTTCCTGGGGCGTTGATGCGTTGGATGAACTGGCACGAGGAAAATCGACTGCTGCTTATGTATCGCCACAAGAATTGATCGATGCCGCCTTGCGCCATGGTGTTCAAGGTATTGCCTTTACTTACTCTGAACCCGCGGTTTGGCTGGAGTATGTTATCGATGTTTCGAAACTGGCCAGGGCCAATGGTTTATATACGGTATATGTCTCGAACAGCTTTGTGACACATGAAGCACTGGCCGAAATGGCGCAATGGGTTGATGTATTGTGCTCGGACATTAAAAGTCTGGACGATGCTTTTTATAAGGATATCTGTCCGGTGGGTAATGTTGCGCAAGTACTGGAATCTATAGCTGAGGCGCAACGTCTGGGTATGCATGTTGAGACGCGTACAAATATTATTCCTGGTAAAAATGATGATCCAAAAATGATGCGCGCCATTGCCGAATGGATTCGAGATAATCTTGGTGAAGATAGTCCATGGCATATCACCCGTTTTTTTCCTGCCTATCAGTTAAGCGATATCCCCATGACGCCCAGTGAATCACTATGGCAGGCACATGAGATGGCAAAAGAAGCAGGCTTAAAGAATATTTACGTCTATGATGATAAGGGTTGTGATTGTGCACAGGAAAATCAACCGGTGGCCGAATACTTAAAGGGTTCAGTTGAAGATATCCATAAGGTGAAAGCCTGTGCAGCCCCATGCTGTGGTGATGAAGGGGTTTTACTGAAGAAATACGAGACGGATTAAAAGAGAAAAAACAAGCTTGTGAAAATTTCTCTCTGTAGTCTAATATGAAGTATATAAGGGAGAATAAAAGTATGAATACCAAACCTCAAATCAAAGATGATGCACTTTTTCAATTATTGAAAAAAGGCAAAATCAAAGAATTTAATCAGCGCAAAGCAGCGGGTGAAACCTGTGATCTAACGGATGGAGATTTTCGTGGCTTCAATTTGCGTGATCTTGATACTGAAGGTCTTGATTTTCGCAATGGCTACTTTCATCAAGCGGATTTACGTGGTCTGGACTTACGTAATGTTAATCTGGAAGGTGCCAGTATTAACGGCGCACGTATTGCCGGAGCATATTTTCCTGTTGAATTAACGGCTGATGAAATACTTTTGTCCCTGCAACACGGCACACGCCTGCGTTATCAGAAATAATTTTCTTTGGTCTTCTTTCCAGGATGCCGCTGAATCTTTATAAATTATTACGACACCAGTCATGGCTGTCGCCGCGACGACGATTGGAGTGGTATCCCCCCTTTTGGTTAATGCGTATACGTGTTATTGAACTTAGTGAGGATGGCCGGCGAATCTATTTACGTCTACCGCTCACCATGTTCGCCCGTAACATGGGCGATAGTATGTTTGGTGGTTATCAGGCATCCATTGCTGACCCTGTTGCGGCCATGTCATGCAATCGCGTCTTTCCCGGTTATTCTGTGTTTACTCGCGCTATGTCCATTGATTTTATGCACCCGGGCAATAGTCATCTTGAGCTGCGATTTGATATGCCCCCTGAAACAGAAAAAATGATTGCCGAGGACCTGGCAAATAAAGGTCGCAGTACACCGACATTTACCTATGGTCTGTATCGGGAAGATGGTGTGATGTGCTCACGGGTAGAAAATGCCGTGGCGATTCGTCCCCTTGGCTATCAAGCGGAAGTTAAACAACGTCATATTCCGTGAAACTCTTGGAAAGCGTATGATGCAGTATCGATTTTTCTGGAGTTATGCGTGAGCAATCAAATCCATCCACTAGCCTGTGTTTCACCCGGTGCTGAACTGGGTGATGGTAATGTCGTAGGGCCCTTTGCGGTGATAGAAGACAATGTCATCCTCGGGAATAAAAACCAAATTGCGGCACATGCCGTGATTAAATCTCATACGCGAATGGGAAATGATAATCAGGTGTTTGAGCAGGCCGTGATCGGGGGGACACCTCAGGATCTGGGTTTTGATAACTCAACTACCTACGTACACATCGGTTCACATAATGTATTTCGTGAGGCGGTGACTATTCATCGAGCAACGCAGGCTGATCAGGCCACCATTATTGGGGATCACTGTTACATGATGGCGTATACCCATTTTGCCCATGACTGCGTGGTCGGTAATCATGTCGTTCTGGCCAATGTCGCCAATGTAGGTGGCCACGTGCATGTGGGGGACCGTGCCTTCTTCGCCGGTGGCGTCGTGGTGCATCAGTTTTGCCATATTGGCCGTAATGCAATGATTGGCGGTAATGCCAAGATAACTCAGGATGTTCTACCGTATATGTTGGTGGACGGTAATCCCGCCCGGGTGCGTAGCCTGAATCTGGTTGGGCTCAAGCGCGCAGGTTTTTCCCGCGATGATCTGCGTGAGCTCAAAACAGCCTATCGGCATTTATTTAATGGGGAGGCTTCTTTAGAGACTGCATCGGAGAAACTGGCTAAACAGACCAATCCTCATGTGCAGCACTTATTGGAGAGTATTCGTGGCTCTGGACGAGGTTTTCATCGGAATTGAGTAGTATTTATCCATGAATAATCCTGGCAACATCCTCAGTTAAGACCATTTTCATGGCGGTTGGCGCTTTATTGCCACGTATCGACAAGGTAGAATAGCTACCTCAGTTGCCGAAATCGGCAGTTTCCAATTCAGTACCAGCAAAGTTAGGGTCAAGGCATGACACAATCAAATAACGCAGAGCTCAAAAAGAGTTCCAGCTTTTCCAGAGAAGAACTTCTTGAGTGCGGTCATGGCCGTCTTTTTGGTGCTGGCAATGCACAACTTCCTCTACCTCCAATGCTGATGTTTGATCGCATCGTTCACATTAGCGAAGATGGTGGTAAGTACGGTAAAGGCCAGATCATTGCTGAACTGGATATTAACCCTGACCTCTGGTTTTTTGAGTGCCACTTTGAGGGTGACCCGGTAATGCCGGGTTGTCTTGGGCTGGATGCCTTATGGCAACTGATCGGTTTTTACCTCGGCTGGATGGGTGGCCCCGGTCGTGGTCGTGCGCTGGCAGCAGGTGAAGTAAAGTTTACTGGCCAGGTGGTTCCCACCAATAAAAAGCTGACTTATACCGTTGATCTGAAACGCGTCATTATGCGCAAGTTGTTCATGGGTATTGCCGATGCCAAGGTTACCGTGGATGGCAGTGATATTTACTTTGCGGATGACCTGCGTGTGGGTCTGTTTACATCGACTGATGAGTTTTCTAAATAAAGGGTGTTCAAGGTGCGTCGAGTAGTCGTAACAGGTTTAGGAATAGTTTCAAGTATTGGCAACAACCGCGATGAAGTTGTTGCCTCATTAAGAGAAGGGCGCTCGGGCATCGAGTTCTCAGAAGAATATGCAGAATTGGGTTTTCGTTCCCGTGTGCATGGGCCGATTCGTCTTGATTTAGACGAGATGATCGACCGTAAGCTTAAACG